>Ga0070739_10000354_pt1 | contig 90341 bp, 85 predicted proteins | sample Coa_R1_7_FD_66445 | JGI IMG/M metagenome (GOLD analysis project Ga0070739, IMG submission 66445) | Surface soil microbial communities from Centralia Pennsylvania, which are recovering from an underground coalmine fire - Coalmine... | ecosystem: Environmental > Terrestrial > Soil > Unclassified ...
GCTCTTCGGAGAGGAGGGCGGGCAGCCAGTAGCGGCGGAGGAACTGGCCCATGGGGGTGTCAGGGCCGGTGCGGGTGAGCAGCTCGTTCAGCTCCTTGGAGAGCATACGGTGACATCCCTCCTCAGACGGCCCACGCGGGCCAGCAGTCGCAGTGGGTCCGTGGTATGGGACTGGCCCGCGGGACAGGTGACGGGAGGGGAGCCACCTGAGCGACAAGCGCGCTTTCAGCCGCTGTTCCCCCGGTGCCGCCTGTCCCGGGTGCTGAGGGTGATAGCACAGCCGGGGGAGGGGCTGTCCAATCCCCGGGCGCTTGGCGGGCGGCGCCGGAGCGTGTGTGGCGTTGACGCTTCGGTGGGCATCTGGTCGCCGGTGCGCCGGGAAGGCTCATGCCTGCGGCGGGCCGGGAAATGCCAGGCTAGTAGAAGACGGCGGAGGGGCTCAGATCGTCCACCGGCTCGCGCATGAGGCGGAAATACATCTCCCGCAGCGGCGCCTCTAGCTCTGCCGCGCGCGCTACCTCGCGGCGGAAGTCCGCGTCGAGCGCTGTCCGGGCAGCCCCCACCTCCCGGAACAGCGCCTCCTCGTCGATAGTGAGCAGCTTACCGTTGGCGAACACGATCTGCCCGTCCACCAGCACCATGTCGATCGACGCGCCGTTCTCGCAGTACACGAGCTGGACCCACAGGTCGTTGTCCGCAGCGAGGTGATAGGAGTCGCGTGTCAGCAGGACGATGTCGGCCCGCTTGCCGGGCTCCAGGGAGCCGATCTGGTCGGCTAGGCCGCAGGCGGCCGCGCCTGCCTGCGTAGCCATGCGCAGGACCTGCCGCGCGCTCGGCCACTCGCGGTAGTCCACCTGGTTGGAGGTGTGGAGGAGCGCGGCGAGCCGCATGGTCTCGAACATGTTGAGGGTGTCGTTCGAGCAGGGACCGTCGGTGCCCAGCGCGACCCGCACTCCCCGCTCCAGCATCGCGCGCACCCGCGCCACTCCACTCCCGAGCTTGAGGTTGCTGGCCGGGTTGTGGACGACCGTGGCGCCAGCCCGCGCCACGCTGTCCAGCTCGGCGTCGGTGAGCCAGACGCAGTGGGCCATGGAGACGTCGTGGCGGAGCACCCCCAGCGCTTCGAGGCGCCCGATCAGGGTGGTGCCGAAGCGCCGCCGGCACTGCAGGGCATGGGCCTTAGCCTCCCCCACGTGCAGGTGCATGCCCACGCCGTACTGGTCAGCCAGCGCCCGGCAGCCACAGAACAGCGCGTCGCTCAGGCGATGCACCGCCGACGGGCCGACCAGGCAGGTGATGCGGGAGTGGCGGTGGCTGAACGTGGCCAGGAAGGCCTCGTAGGCCTCCAGGCTCTGGGCGGTCTCCTGCGCGGTAACCCAGGCGGCCGCCTCCTCGCGGCCCGCCAGCTCGTGCGCCTCGAGCGGCAGCGTGTCTTCCCAGGGCAGATCGGCCAGGATGTACGCCACGGCGGCGCGGATGCCCAGCTCGGTCATGGCCCGCACCTCCTGCTCCATCCCGGCGAAGGGGAGCGCGGGGCTCGCGAAGTAGTGGTCGAGGCAGGTGGTGGTGCCGGTGCGCAGCATCTGGGCGCAGGCGAACAGCGTGCTGAGATAGAGCTGCTCGGCGCTCAGCCGCTGGATGGGCGCGCGCATGCGCAGGCGCCAGATGTCCAGCGGCAGCTGCTCGAAGCTGCCGCCGAACAGCGCGGCGTAGGTGTGAGTGTGCGCGTTCACCAGTCCGGGGATGGCGATGAGGCGCGAGCCGTCGATGACGCGCTCATAGGGGGCGGCGCGCTGGGCGGCGTCGGGCGGGCCAACGTAGGCGAGCCGGTCGCCGTCTACGACGATATCGCCCGGCGCGAAGACCTCGTCTGCGGCGTTCAGTGTTACCACCGTCGCATCACGGATGAGGAGCCTGCTCATCGCCTTCCATCCCCCCGCTGCTGGCCCTGGAGTTCCTCGGCTAGCCCTTCCGGCGCAGCTCGCCGCGAGCTGGCCTCCCGCGCCATAACCGGGGCTCCAGGACCGATCCGGCCGGCATGTCCTCGCAGGTTATAGATGCTGCCAGCGCTCGTAGCATGCCAAGGTTCGGCTGATCCGGCAACGCCGGTCCGGGACGAGCCGCGGGCCACCGCGCCACGACGGGGCTGTGTATAGTTTTCCCGGCGAGGGCTGCCGTCCGGCAGCGATGCAGGGGCTGTGCCCCGCTGCTGCCGCGTTGCCGGTGGGCGGCGGTCGACGGCGCGCCGCCTTCCTGTGGGATGCAGACGCTCACTGATGGCTGAATCTGTGGTTGCCAGCGCAGCACGCGAGCGGGCGGCCCTGCCGGCGCGCATCGCCATCGTGGCGATTACCCGCCGCGGGGCGCGCTTCGCCGCGCGGCTGGCAGAGGCCTTTCCTGAAGCGGCGCTCTATGTGGCGGAGCGCTGGCGCGCCGAGGCAGGCGAGCGAGCGCAGCCCTTTGGGGGCGGCCTCAGTCGGCTGGTCCGCGACCTCTTCACCACCTACGAGGGCCTGGTGTTCTTCACGGCGGTGGGCATCGCAGTCCGCCTGATCGCTCCCCACTTGAGGAGCAAGCACACTGATCCTGCCGTTGTGGCGGTAGACGACGCCGCGCACTACGCGGTCAGCGTGCTCTCGGGCCATCGCGGGGGCGGCAACGCGCTGGCGGCGCGCGTGGGCGCGCTGCTCGGCGCCACGCCGGTGCTCACCACGGCCTCGGAGGCGCATGGCACCCTGCCGGTGGACCTGCTCGGCCGTGAGTTCGGCTGGCAGCTGGAACAGCAAGAGGTAGCGAAAGATGTCGGCGCGGCGCTCGTGAACGGCGAGCCGGTGGGCCTGGTGCAGGAAGCGGGCGAGCGGGACTGGTGGGAGGGGCCGCTCCCGCCTAACGTGCGTCCCTGCGACAGCCTAGAGGCGCTGGCAGCACTAGGCTGGCCGGGCCTCGTCATCACCGATCGCTGCGTGCCGCCCGCGCTCGAGCCGGCGGCGGCGCGCTGGGTGCTGTATCGGCCCCGCACCCTGGTGCTGGGGGTAGGGGCCAGCAGCGGGGTGACCGCCGAGGAGATCGAGGCGCTGGTACGGGCCGCGCTGGCCGAAGCGGGGTTGGCGTGGGGGAGCCTGAGCGCGGTGGCGACGCTTGACCGGCGGATAGCGGAGCCCGGGCTTGTGGCCTTCGCCACGCGCCATCGCTTACCGCTGCGGGGCTATCCGGCCGCCGAACTCGCCAGGGTCTCGGTGCCGCATCCCTCGGCGGCAGTAGCGCGGCACGTGGGCACGCCCTCGGTCTGCGAGGCGGCGGCCTGCCTCGCCGCCGGCGGCCCCCTTGTAGTGAGCAAGCGCAAAGGGGTGCGGGCGACGGTCGCGCTCGCGCGCCGGGCGGGGCTGTAGCCGTGGGACGCCTCTTCGTGGTCGGCCTAGGGCCCGGTGACCCGCAGCTGCTCACCGGCCAGGCGCGCGCGGCGCTCGAGGCCGCTGACGTCATCATCGGCTATGTCCCCTATCTCGAGCTGGTGCGCGCCTGGCGGCCCACGGCCGACTATCGCCCCAGCCCTATCGGCCAGGAGCACGCGCGGGCCGCCGAGGCACTGCGGCTGGCGGCGGAGGGGCGCACCGTTGCGCTCGTTTCCAGCGGCGACGCCGGCGTATACGGCATGGCCGGCGCGGTCCTAGAGGCGCTGGAGCGCTGGGATCCAGCCGCGCGGCCCGCGGTGGAGGTGATCCCCGGCGTCACTGCGCTGCTCGCGGCTGCCGCGCTGCTCGGCGCTCCCCTGGCGGACTTCGCGGTGGTCAGCCTGAGCGATCTGCTCGTTCCCTGGCCGGTGATCGCACGGCGGCTGGAGGCGGCCGCAGCGGCCGACTTCGTCCTGGTGCTCTACAACCCGGCGAGCGCAGGCCGGCGGTGGCAACTGCCCGCCGCCTGCGCGATCCTACAGCGCTACCGCACGCCCACGACGCCGGTGGGTCTCGTGCGCGCCGCCCACCGCCCGGAGCAGCAGGTAGCCATTGTGGACCTCGCCGCCCTGCCCGCCCAGGCGGTCGACATGCTGACCATCCTGATCGTGGGCAACAGCCAGACGCGGCGGGTGGGGACCTGGCTACTGACTCCGCGCCGCTATGAGCCGGGTTGACTCGTGGGCGACGGCGCAGGCGTCGGCGTGAGGCTGGCCGGTGGGGCCAGCTCGGCGAGCGGCAGCTCCCACACCTCCCCCGACTCGCGCTCGTAGAGGAGCGCGGTGGCCGCGATGCCCTTGCGGATCGGATAGGCCAGGTTGCCCACGATAGAGCCGGCTAGCCGCTGGCCCTCCAGCGTGCCGTAGAGTAGCTCGTCGGGGAGCGCGAGCGAGACCGGTCGCAAGAGCGTCTCGTCGGCGGCCAGGAGGCGGAACTGGAGCGCATCGTAGCGGATCGCTTCCCCGCCGAGGTTCTCTAGCCGCAGGCGCACGACGAGGTACTCCCAGGCGGGGTCGCGCGGCGCGCCGCGGCCGAGGTACGGGCGGGTGATCCCGAGCACGCTGATGCGGAGGTCGCCGCGGGTGAGCGTCACCGGCGGCGGGTTGGGGGGGCGACCGGCGGCGAGGGCGCGGGCGTGCTCCGTGACGCGCTGGAGCTTCTCCTGTCCCTGTCGCAGGAGGATAGCCGGCTCCGGGCCGGGCTCCTGGCCCGTGGCGATCGCTACCAGTAGCAGCCGCCGCGCCTGGTCTAGGCTGTCGAGGGACTCCAGCAGCTCGCTGTGCAGGCTCTGCAGGCGCGCGGGGGGACGCTGGTCGCGCGCTTGCTGGATCAGCGCGCCCCACGTGTCGAGGGCTAGCACCTGCTCGCGCCGCCAATCGGGGTTGCCTAGGTCGAGGCTGGTCGGCACGGCCTGGACCGCTGCGACTTGCTGCCGGTAGTGGGTGAGCAGCCAGTCCACGTACGCCTGATCGGTCGCCGAGGAGGCAGGCTGCTGCGCGAGCGAGCGGGTTGGCAGCGTCGCGATGCCGAGCCCTCCCAGCCCAAGCAGCCCGATAACGATCGCCCAGTAGCGGCCCGTAGGCCTGCGCATCCCTCCCTCCAGAGTCCCGCGCGGTGCACCGCGCAGCGTTGCTAATGGAACAGGGGATTATGACGTACCAGCAGGGCGCAGCGCTCGGAAATGGCTGGCGTGTGGGCCCGCAGAATCGAGCGGCCGCCTCCAGTTAGCGACCTTGGAGGCTCGCCGCGGCAGGGTACTCCGTCGGCGGTCGAAACGCGGCGGCCGCCGGGCGAGCGCGCTATACTGAGGCCCAGTGGGCACTCGCTGCGGCACCCGTTCTCCATCAAGACGCCGGTCACGTGAGCGGGGGCATGGGTAGGGTAACAGTGCTTAGCACGGCGCTTAGCACGGCGGACGGGAGGCTGCTCCCACTCCTGGCGACCCTGCTGCTCTTGGGCGGGGTGGCCCGCGGAGTGACGGCGCAGGAGGGGGGAAACCCTATTCCGGCGGATGCGGCGTCGATGGCTCGTGGCCAGGAGATCTACGCGCAGTACTGCGCGATCTGCCACGGGCTCCAGGGGCGCGGCGACGGACCACTGGCCCGCACGCTGGTGCCGCGGCCGGTAGATCTCCGGATCCACATGGCTGAGGGCCACACGGACGCGCAGCTCTTCGACTGGATCAGTAACGGTGTGCCCGACACGCCCATGCCCGGCTTCGCGGCGGAGCTATCGGTGGAGGACCGCTGGCACGTGATCAACTACCTCCAGACCTTCGCCCCCGCGGCACGCTGAAGCTCGGGCAGAGACGAGGAGGCGCTGCATGCGGCAGATGCTGCTGGGAGCTTTGACCGGCCTGATCCTGCTGCTGGCGCCGGTCGTGAGCACAGCTGCGCAGAGCGTATCGCATCAGCCGCCCGAGGGCGCCGGCGGCCGGCTGCTGCTGCCGCGCGGGCGCGACCTGTGGCAGGTCGCCGCGAGCAGTGCCGTGGAGCAGCGCCTGTTGGCCGGCGAGCCGCTCACTGCGATCACCCAGGCGTCGTGGTCGCCGGATGGCCGGCAGGTCGCCTACGCGCTGTTCCGCTTCTGGCGGCCGGACCGGCCCGCCGGCTCGGATCTCTACCTCCTCGACAGCGCGAGCGGGCAGCCCGCGCCCGTGCTAACAGCCATCGGCGACGAGGTGTCGTTCACCGAGCCCGTGTGGGCGCCTGACGGGAGGAGCCTCGTCTACGCGGCGGTGCGCCGCCTTCCCGATAGCCCGCTGGGCGAGGTGGCGAGCCAGGTGGAGCGCGTGCCGGTCGCGGGCGGCGAGCGCGTGCTGCTGGTGCCCGACGCATTCAGCCCCGCGCTGAGCCGCGACGGCCGCCAGCTCGCCTTCCTACGCGCCTCGCGCTCGGCGGCCGGCGAGGCGGTCGCGCTCTGGGTAGCGGACGCCGACGGCCGCGCTGCCCGGCCGGTGCTCGACGATCGCCGCTTCGCGAGCCTGGCCTTCGCGCGGTTCGCGCCCGATGGCCAGCGGATCGCGTTCGCCGCGGTGGGCGGCCCAGCCCCGGAGCGCCGCGCGGCCGGGCGCCTCCCGTTGCTGGCTGTGGGGGCTGTCCATGGGCCTCCTTGGGACCTGTGGGAGATCCGGGTAGATGGCAGCGGCCTGCGCCGGCTCACGGCGCTCGCCGAGGACGACCCGGCGCTCGCCTGGTCGCCCGACGGGCGCTGGCTCGCCTTTCAGGGTGGGAGCGGGCTCTACGTGCTGGACGTTGCGACGACCGCGCTCTACCAACTCAGCGAGACGCCCGGCTTCGGCGGCATCGACTGGACGGCCTGATGCACGGCGACATTCCAGGAAGCTCCTCGCTTTCTAGCAAGCTCATCGCTGGGCTCCTCGTGAGCGTCGGGCTAGTTCTGGCGGCCTGCCGGGCTGGCTCTCCCGCGGCGCCGGCCGCGCTGCCGGCCGGCGTGAGCGGCGTGCTGACCTACCAGCGCGATGGCAACGTCTACAGTCTGCCTCTCGATACAAAGGCCGAGCGCAAGCTCACCGACTTCCCGGCGGCCAGCCCGGCCGTGTTCAGTGCCCGTTCACCGGATGGCGCACAGCTTGCCTATATCCGCATCGAGGGGATGGGGTCTGTCCTCTGGCTGGCGAACGCGGATGCCAGTGAGGCGCGGAAGATCGTGGACGAGAGCAGCGGGAGCGCGATGCTCGAGCGCCTGCAGTGGACGCCGGATGGAACGGCCTTGCTCTACACGTACCACGGCTTCCAGATTGAGGGCGGGATCATCAAGGGCGAGATCTACCGTGCGGAGCGGGTCGAGCCGGCGAGCGGCCAGCGCACCGTGCTGGCCGCTGACGCCGAGGGGCCGACCCAGGCGCCAGACGGCTACCTGGCCTTCGTCCGCACCACGCGGGCCGGGCAGCAGCTCGTCCTGCGCGACCCGGGCGGGGCCGAGCGGGTCCTCATTGGGGAGCGCAGCTTTCTTAGCCTGGCGGCGCCGCGCTTCGCGCCGGACGGCCAGCGGATCGCGTTCGCCGCGGTGGGCGAGGGGCCCAAGAGCGGGAACGCCCCGCGCCCGCTGCAGCTGCGGCTCGGGCCGCCCACGGCCTACGCCCATGGAGAGCCGTGGGACATCTGGCTGGTGGACCGGGCCGGCGCCCTGCGGCAACTGGCGAAGCTGGCCGAGGACGAGCCGACGGTCGCTTGGGACCGCAGTGGCCAGTACCTGGCTGTCTCAGGGGGCACTGGGGTATACATCGTGGACAGCGCTACTGGCCAGTCTTTCCAGCTCGCGAAGGCGGGCGGCTTCGGAGGGATCGACTGGACGCCTTAAACCCATCGGCAAGGGAGTCGTATGGATTTAGATCTGAAAGAGGTTATCATCACCATCGGATACCTCGGGGTGTTCGCTATCGTCTTCGCGGAGTCCGGCCTGTTCTTCGGGTTCTTCCTGCCCGGCGACAGCCTGCTGTTCACGGCGGGCTTCCTGGCGTCGCAGGACGTGTTCAACCTCCTGGTGCTAGCGCTCGGCTGCTTTCTCGCCGCGGTTGCCGGCGACAGCGTGGGCTACGCGTTCGGTCATCGCGTCGGGCGGCCGCTGTTCAACCGGGAGGACTCCCTCTTCTTCCATCGGAAGCACCTGCTCCGGGCCCAGGCGTTCTACGAGAAGCACGGCGGGAAGGCGATCGTGCTGGCGCGCTTCCTGCCTGTCGTGCGGACCTTCGCCCCCATCGTGGCTGGGGTCGCGGCGATGTCGTACCCGCGCTTCCTGTTCTTCAACGTGACCGGCGGGGCACTCTGGGCGATCGGCCTCACCACGGCGGGCTACTTCCTCGGTAGCCAGATTCCCGACCCCGACCGCTACCTCCTGCCGATCGTCGGCCTGATCATCGTGATCTCGGTCCTGCCTACCGCGCTGCACGTCCTGCGGGACCACGAGCAGCGTGCCAGCATCGCCTTCGCTGTGCGCAAGGGCCTGGCGCGGGTGCGGGGGGTGCGGTGAGTGCGGCGGGCGCTTGTCGCGCCGCGGATGGGCGTGCTACGCTGACGGGCGTTATGATTCGGCACCGGTGATGCCAGGGAGGCTCGACCTTGAAAGGGGTTACGATCCTGTCCGCGATGCTCGGAGCTGTGGGGCTACTCGTGGTCAGTGCCGTAACCGCCGGCGCGCAGGCGGAGAGCCCTACCCCCACGATTACAAGCTTCAGCCAGTACCTGCGGGCGATCGGCCACAACCTCAGTCCGGACGAGGCGGCGTTCTTCGATGCCGATGAGCCGATCCAAGCCGCGTTCACCCAGCCGCTGGTGCACCTCGACCTGCTCGTCCAGGTGAGCCCGGAGCAGCGGAACGACCAGTGGCGGCAGGCCGTGCTCAGCGAGCTGACGCGGCTCGTCGCGCTCGATCCCAGCAACGCGCCGCCCGCGCCGCCACGGCTGCAGCGGCTGCGTGAGCTCGGCATCGCTCAGCGAACGCACGTCTGGCGCGCCGCGCGCCAGTGGCTGGAGGCGCTGGAGCAAGACGATCCGGATTGGCTGGAGCGCGGCGGAGACGAGTTCCGCGCGGCGCGGGAGCGGATGGCGGAATGGCAGCGCGAGCTGCTCTCGATCTACCCCTATCCGCAGCCCTCTCAGCCCTAGCGCCGGATCGAGGGCGGGCGGGGCACGGAGGAGGGGCAGCGCAGGGGGCCACGCGGGGTCGCGCCATGGAGCCATGACTGGCATGGATCAAGCGCTGGGGAGCTGGTGAACCGGGCGACACGCAGTCTGGGCGCAATCCTGGTAGCGCTGAGCCTAGCCGGCTGTCAGCTGGCGAGCTTCTCGGAGCGGGCGCCGTCGCCCGCGCCAGCGAGCACCCGACCAGCCGGCGCGCCGTCGCCCACGCGGAGCACAGCGGCCCCGCCCTCCATGCCATCTCCCTCCCCTCTCGCGCGCCTCACGCCCACTGCCGGCGGTGCGCCGCGCGCCGCGACCACGCCGACCAGCGCCGCTTCAGCCGCGCGCACCCCCACTGTTCCTCCCACGCCGACGCGGGGAAGCGCTACGGCTGCGCCGCCGACCTCCTCGCCGGCGGGAGTGCCGTTGCCTTCGGGGAGCGAGCGAGTCGTGGGACGCATCGCGCGCTTCGCGGCGAGCGCGCGGGTTTTCCTGCTCGAAGTGGACCGGGGCGGCGAGCAGGAGGTCGGGCTAGCCTCCGACGTTGCTATCCGGCATGCTGACGGGCGGCCGGCGACGGCTGCCGAGCTCCGGCCGGGCCAGCGGGTCGAGGTGATCGGCAAGCGGACGGGGGGCGGCGCGCTAGTCGCGGAGCGGATCACCCTGCTGGCCGGTCCCTAGCTGGCGCAGCGCGCCAGCTAGCTACTCCTTGTCGAGTTCGAAACCGGCGTGGAGCGCGCGCACGGCGCGCTCTACGTCGCGCCGCGCGATCACACAGGTAATGCGGATATCCGATGTGGTGATCATCTCGATATTGATGCCGGCTTTGGCCAGGATCCCGAACATGCGCGCGGCATAGCCCGGGGTGCTCTGCATGCCCGTGCCGACGATGGAGACTTTGGCGAGATCCGCGGCGCTGGCCAGTTTGGTGGCCTGGATCGCCGCTGCGACCGGGCGCACGAGTTCGACGGCCCGCTCGAGGTCGTTGCGCGCCACGGTGAAGGACAGGTCGGTGACGCCCTCGAAGCTAGCGGTCTGCACGATGACGTCGACGTTAATTCCTGCCTCGGCGAGCGGCGCGAAGATCGCATGGGCGATGCCCGGCCGGTCCGGCACCCCGGCCAGGGAGATCTTGGCGACGTCGGTGTCGTGGGCGATGCCCTGGACGCGGCGACGCAGCTCCACAGCTCCTCCCGGTCCGATCCAGGTGCCCGGCGCGTCGGTGAAGCTCGAGCGGACCAGGATCGGCATATTATAGACCTGAGCCAGCTCGACGGCGCGCGGATGCATAACCTTCGCGCCCTGCTGGGCCAGCTCCAGCATCTCCTCATAGGCGATGTGCGCGAGGCAGCGCGCCTCGGGGACCAGCCGCGGATCGGCGGTGTAGACGCCCTCGACGTCGGTGTAGATCTCGCAGCGCTCGGCGCCGAGCGCACAGGCGAGCGCCACGGCCGTGGTGTCGGAGCCGCCGCGCCCGAGGGTCGTGATGTCGGCCTCGTCGGTGACACCCTGGAACCCGGTCACGATGGGCACCTTGCCGGCCGCCAGCTCGCGCTGGAGCCGGTCGGGGTGGATCGCGGTGATGCGTGCCCGGGTGAACCAGCGGTTGGTGCGGATGCCCGCCTGGGCGGCGGTGAGCGAGACCGCGGGGCACCCCAGCCCGCGCAAGGCCATGGCGAGGAGCGTGGCTGAGACCGTCTCGCCGGTGGAGAGCAGGAGATCGAGTTCGCGGGCGTCCGGGTGCGGGGTGACGGAGTGCGCCAGCGCGATCAACTCGTCCGTGGTGTCGCCCATCGCCGAGACCACGACCACCACCGGGCGGTCCGGCGTGCGGCTGCGCCGGACCCGCTCCGCCACCGCCTTGATCCGCTCGGCGTTCGCCAGCGAGCTGCCCCCGTATTTCTGCACGAGGAGCGTCATGGCAGGATCTGTGCTCCCTCCTCCCTGACCGTCGTTATCACGGTGCGGCCTGCCACGCCCTCCCGCCGCGCGGCGGCCTCGAGGGCCGCGGCGACGGCTGCGCTCTCGGCCTCGGTGAGTGCCAGGATGGTGGACCCCGCGCCGCTCAGGAACGCGCCCTGCGCGCCGCCCTCTAGCGCCGCGGCAAGGAGAGCCGACAGGGCGGGAAAGAGCACGCCCCGCGCGGGCTGATGGAGCCGGTCGCGGGTGGCCTCGGCGAGGAGCGCATAGTCGCCGGAGACGAGGGCGGCCACGAGCAGCGCCACCCGCCCGATGTTGTACACCACGTCGGCAAGCGGCACCATGGTCGGCAGCACCCGCCGCGCCGCCGCCGTGGGCATCCGCAGGTCGGGGATGAAAAGCACCGCCTGGAGCGGGCGCGCGAGCGGAATGCGTGTCTGGAGCAGGCCCTGCTCGCTGCGCACGCAGATCCGCACGCCGCCGAGCAGAGCTGGCACGACGTTATCCGGATGGCCCTCCAGTTCGGTGGCCAGCGCCAGCAGGTCTGGCGTCGAGAGGGAGGCGCGGAGCAGCCGGTTGCCGGCCAGCAGCCCAGCGACGATCGCCGCGCTGGAGCTGCCCAGGCCGCGCGCCAGCGGGATGCGGTTGGTACAGCGGAGCCGGACGGGCGGCGGCGCCTGGCCCACGCGCGCCGCGACCGCAGCGAGCGCCCGGTACACGAGGTTGTCGGCCCCGGCGGGGAGCTCGTCCGCGCCTTCCCCCTCGACGAGCACCTCGACCTGGTCGCTCGCCTCGACGCGCACCGTGTTGGTCAGCCCGAGCGCCATGCCCAAGACGTCGAAGCCGGGCCCGAGATTGGCACTGGTGGCCGGAACGTGGATGGCGAACGGCAGAGTTAGCTCCACCCGAGTGCTGCCTCGATCGCGGTGAGAATGGGGGGTACCTCGGTGGCGGTTGGCGCGAGGGCTAGGGCGCGGTCGGGATCCTTCAGCCCGCTGCCAGTGAGCACACAGACCACCGAGCGGCCACGCAGGTCAATGACTCCTTGGGCGACGAGCTTGCGCAGGCCAGCCACGGCCGCGGCCGAGGCTGGCTCGACGAACAGCCCCTCGCCGTCGGCCAGCAAGCGATACGCGGCGAGGATCTCGTCGTCGGTCACGCTCGCGATGATCCCGCCCGACTCATCGCGCGCGCGCATTGCCCCCTCCCAGTTGGCCGGGTTGCCGATGCGGATCGCCGTGGCGATAGTCTCGGGATGAGTGATCACCGTGCCGCGCACGATGGGAGCGGCCCCCTCGGCCTCGAAGCCGAGCAGCCGGGGCAGGCGCGAGCTGCGCCCGGCTGCGTAGTACTCGCGGAACCCCCGCCAGTAGGCGGTGATGTTGCCGGCGTTGCCCACCGGGATCGCCAGGATGTCGGGCGCGTCGCCCAGCGCGTCGCAGATCTCGAACGCAGCCGTCTTCTGCCCCTCGAGGCGGTAAGGGTTGATGGAGTTGACGATGGTGAGGGGGTGCCGTGCCGCCAGCTCGCGGACGAGCGCCAGCGCCTGGTCGAAGTTGCCCTGGATGACGATCACCCGTGCGCCGTAGATCATCGCCTGGGCGAGCTTGCCGAGCGCTACGTAGCTGGCCGGCACCAGCACGATGGCGGGCAGCCGGGCGCGGGCGGCGTAGGCGGCGGCCGAGGCGGAGGTGTTGCCGGTCGAGGCGCACAGCACGGCGCGGCTACCGTCCTCCAGCGCTTTGGCGATCGCCAGCACCATCCCGCGGTCCTTGAAAGAGCCGGTGGGGTTGCAGCCCTCCAGCTTGAAGTACAGGGCGGAACAGTTCAGCTCCTCGCCGATGCGCGTCGAGAGGACGAGGGGGGTATCGCCCTCGCCCAGGGTGAGGAGAGGGGTGGCCTCGGTGACAGGCAGGAAGGCACGGTAGCGACGCAGGATACCCTCATGGGGCACGGGTCAGCCCTCCACGCGGATCACGCTGCCCACCGCCGCCACGACGGGGAGCTGGGCGATCAACGCGACGGCGCGCTGTACGGCAGCTTCATTAGCGCGATGAGTCATCAGCACGATCTCGGCGTGGCGGACGTCCCGCACGTGCTCCAGTACGACGTCTTCCTTCTGGATGACCGAGGCCAGGGAGATATCGTGGTCGCCGAGCACGCGGGTGATCTGCGCGATCACGCCGGGGCGGTCGACGGCGATCAGGCGCAGGTAGTAGCGGGTCCACAGCTCGCTGAGGGGCAGCACGCGCCGGTCGCTGTCCAGCGGGGGCAGCAGGGCGCGCCCGCCGCTGGCTCCCAGCCGCTGGGCGATGTCGATCACGTCGGCCACTACCGCGCTGGCCGTCGGTCCCGCGCCCGCGCCGCGCCCGTAGAACAGGATACGGCCCACCAGGTCCCCTTCGACGCTGACGGCGTTGTAAACGCCGTCTACCCGCGCCAGCAGCTCGTCCACCGGCAAGAACGCTGGGTGGACCCGGAGCTCGAGGCCGCGGTCGGTGGCTCGCCCGATGGCCAGCGGCTTGATCGCGTAGCCAAGCTCGCGCGCGTAGCGGAAGTCGGCGGGGGTGAGGCTGGTGATGCCCTCCACGTACACGTCGGACGGGCGGACGCGCGCGTGGAAGGCGAGGGTGGCGAGGATGGTCAGCTTATAGGCAGCGTCGAGGCCCTCGACGTCGTTGCGCGGGTCCGGCTCCGCATAGCCCAGCGCCTGCGCCTCGCGCAAGGCCTCCTCGTAGCTCGCGCCGTCGCGCGCCATGCGGGTCAGGATGTAGTTGGTGGTGCCATTGATGATCGCCGTGATCTTCTGGATATCGTTGGCGAGGAGGTCGATGCGGAAGGGGCCGATGACCGGGATCCCCCCGCCCACACTGGCCTCGAAGGCGACGTCGAGGCCGCGCGCCGCCGCGGCGGCGAGGATCTCGGGGCCGTACTTGGCCATGACCTCTTTGTTTGCCGTGACCACGTGCTTGCCCTGCTCGATGGCTGCCAGGATATACTGGTGGGCGGGCTGCTCGCCCCCCATGACTTCGACGACGATATCGATAGCGGGATCCGCGAGCACGGCCGCAGGGTCGGTCGTCAGGAGAGAGGCATCGACGCACCGCGGTTTATGGGGATCGCGGACGAGCACGCGCTGGAGGACGACGGGCCGGCCGACGCGGCGAGCAATGCTGCCAGCCTTGCTGAGGAGCGCCTGTGCGACGCCGGAGCCCACCACGCCGAGCCCCAGCATTCCCACACGGATGGCGTCCGGCATGCGTCCTACAGGGTCCTCCGCTTCCCTCGTTGGGACCGGGCAGCCGCCCGCGGCGCCGGCAGCCAGGCCGGCAGCCTCGAGGCGGATCCTCGCGACAGTCGCACCGCTCGCGCACGCGCGCAGGAACGCCCTATTATAGCGGCTGGAGTGCCGCTGGGCCAGTGCGCATCTGTTGGCGCGCCCCGGTCTCGCAGCAGGGGCTCATCCCGTCACCGGTGCTAGCGGCATGCTACTCGCGGAGGGAGTCGGTGTGCACGTCTCGCTCCGGGTCGCTTGCGGCTGGCCTGACCAAGTCTCGCCGGAGGGTCCATGGAGAAAGCCGACGTCGCGAGCCGCCCGGTGCACCGCGCCCTCGAGCTGCTGACGGGTGCGGTCACCTGGGCGGTGATCACCGCGCCGATCTGGGGTGCGATCCTGGCACCGGCCAAGTGGGCGTTGTTCGCGACTGCCTTCAGCCTGTACTGGCTCTATAAGTCGATGAGCGTGGCCGTGGCGGCCACGCTGGCCTACTGCCGGCTCCGGACCGAGCAGGCGCGCGATTGGCTGGCTGCGGTCCGCAGCTGCCCCGGCTGGCGCACCGTCCACCACCTCGTGGTCTTCCCCTCCTACAACGAGCCGGTGGGGGTGCTGGCTGAGTCGCTCACGCACCTGGTCCAGCAAGATTATCCGCACGACCGTATCAGCGTCGTTCTGGCCTTCGAGGAGCGGGAGGCGGGCGCCGGGGCGAAGGCGCGGGAACTGGAGCAGGCGTTTGCCGGCTGCTTCGCTCACCTGTGGACGACCTTCCACCCCGACCGGCCGGGCGAGGTGGCGGGCAAGTCCTCCAATCTCGCCTACGCGGTGCGCTGGGCCCGCCGGGCGCTGGCCGCAGATCCGCGGGTGCGCCTCGACCGCGTGCTGGTCACGGTCTGCGATTCCGACGCGCGGCTGGATGCGCGCTACCTCAGCGCCCTGACCTATCGCTACCTGACCGAGCGCGACCCGCAGTACGTCTTCTACCAACCCGCGGTGCTCTTCCATGCGAACATCCAGCGCCTGCCGTTCCCGCTCCGGGTGCTCAACAGCATGTACTCGGTGTTGCATCTCTCGCGGATGCCGCTCAGCTTCCGCCTGATCACCCAATCTAACTATTCCCTCTCGCTCGAGCTCTGCCATCGCGTCGGGTACTGGGACGTCGACGTGATCCCCGAGGACTCGCACATGTTCTTCAAGGCGCTCTTCCGGTGCGGCGAGCGGGTGCGGGTCGTGCCGTTGTTCATCCCTGTCTGGTCCGATGCGGCGGAGGGGGCCTGCTGGTGGCGCACGGTGCTCAGCCACTACCGGCAGGCCCGACGGTGGGCGTGGGGCGTGTCCGACATCCCCTATCTGATCTGGCAGATCGTCCGGCGGGGGCGCCGCCGCCTCGTGCCCCGCTATATCCATGTCGTCCACTACACGCACGAGCACCTGCTGTGGCCGAGCCACTGGTTCCTGCTGCTCGGCAGCTTCAACCTGCTCTCCTACCTCGCGCCGGCCTTCGCGGCCAGCGAGAACGGCCAGGAGCTGGCCGGGCTGGCGACGGCGGCTTACACCGCCTGTCTGCCCAGCCTGTTCCTGCTCATCTGGCTGAACTGGCAGCTGCGGCCCTCGGCCAGCCGGCCGTCGCTCGGCGAGGTGCTGGCGTTTCTGGCCTCGTGGGCCTGTCTGCCGCTCGTGAGCTTCGTGCTCGTGGCCCTGCCTGCGGTGGACGCCCATTCGCGGCTGCTGCTGGGTCGGTATCTCCGCTACCAGGTCACGGAGAAGCAGGCCCGCGTGAGCCTCGACACGGCTCGCCCCCCCGCGAGCGCCGCACGGCTAGTGCACCCGACGGAGGCAGCGTAGCCCGCGCGGCGCTCGACTCCAATCCCGTCACGCTACTGGCGCACGGGCCAAGCGCTCCCCGGCGCATCCGATGACAGACTCGGTGCCGGCGGCGTGCGGCCTAGGGGATATCAGGACCGGTTGCCCGCTCGCTTTACCCCTCGACGGTAGGGAAGCCTGCCAAGCTGCGCAACGGCCCCTCCGGTGCTAGCGGTGCGGCAGCAGGCAGTGTAAACGCCGGCGCTGCAGCATCGTTTAATGCGGTTAGACGCGAGCATTCCTGAGGCAAGCGGCCCACCTGTGGCGCGCCCGCCTCGGGGAGAGAAGGAGGTGAGTCGTTCGTGCCCCGCGCGCTACCCCGCCTCGCTGTCTCCTCTGGTCTGGTAGCTTTGCTGGCTACTCTCCCATTCCTGCTCATGCTCGCTGACCCGCCGGCTCACCCGGCCCCGCCAAGCTCCCCCTGGACCGTGGCCACGGTGCGAGCCGCCCTCGCCCAGCTGCCCCTCAGCTTCGTGCCCAATGCCGGCCAGGCTGCTCCCGAGGCAGCCTTCGTGGCTTATGGCAGCGGCTACACCCTCTGGCTCACGGCTGCGGGCGCCGTGCTGGGCCTCCGCGGGCAGCCGGCGGCCCCCGGTGCCGTGTTGCGCCTGGCCTGGGTGGGAGCCCGCGCTGCACCGGAGCTCGCGGGCGAAGCGCCGCTGCCCGGACGGGTGAACTACTTCCTGGGCGCCGATCCTGCAACCTGGCGGACGGCCCTGCACACCTATGCGCGAGTGCGGTATCGGGCGGTGTGGCCGGGGATCGACGTGGTCTACTATGGGACGCCCCAGCAGCTGAAGTACGACGTGGTGGTGGCGCCGGGGGCGCGGCCGGAGGCGATCGGGATGCGGTACATGGGTGCGGAGCGGGTGAGCGTGGACGCGAAGGGGAACCTGGTGGTGGAGCTAGCGGGCGGAGGGAGACTGCAGCAGCCGGCGCCTGTGGCGTACCAGCGAGGGCCTAGGGGGCAAGAGGCGGTGGCGAGCTGGTACGTGGTGCGGGGGGAGCAGGAGGTAGGGATAGGCGTGGGGGAGTACGACACCACACGGGAGTTGGTGATCGACCCAGTGGTGCTGAGCTATAGCACCTACCTCGGCGGCAGCGGTACCGACGAAGGCTTTGGCATCGCGGTGGACAGCGCGGGTAACGCCTATGTTACGGGAAGGACCGGGTCCAAAGAGTTTCTGATATCGGGCCCTGCTGACGCCTTCGTGGTGAAGCTGAATCCGACAGCGTCGGCGTCGCTCTATGTCACTTTCTTTGGTGGCAGCGGCAGCGAGGAGAGCCATAGCATCGCGGTGGACAGCGCGGGCAACGCATACATTACTGGATGGACCGATTCCAAAGATTTGCCAACAACAAAGGACGCGATTCAACCCGGTTTGAAAGGCCTAAAGGACGCCTTTGTGGTGAGGCTGGACGCAATGGGAGCGCTCAGCTACTCCACCTACCTTGGTGGTAGCGAGGACGATGAAGGCAACGGCATTGCTCTGGATAGTAGCCGCAACGTATATATCACCGGTGGAACCAAATCGAAGGACTTTCCAACGAAGAACGCAATGCAGCCCGCCTTGAGTGGCCAAGAAGATGCTTTCGTGGTGAAGCTGGATCCAGCCGGAGCGCTGGTCTACTCCACCTACTTGGGTGGTAGCATCGATGACCGCGGCTTTGGCATCGCAGTAGATAGCGCGGACAATGCCTGTATTGTTGGGAGTACCACCTCATCAGACTTTCCGACAAGGAACGCGCTGCAGCCTGGCTTCGGTGGCCTTCAAGACGCCTTCGTGGCGAAGCTGGATTGGACCGGAGCGCTGATCTACTCCACCTACTTGGGTGGCAGCAATTTCGATCAGGGTCAGGCTATCGCGGTGGACAGCAGCGATAATATGTATATCACGGGGTTTACCAACTCATCGAATTTTCCAACGGTGGGCGCGGTCCAGCCGACCTTCAAGGGTGGTCTTGCAGATGTCTTTGTAGCGAAGCTGAATGCCGCGGGGTCGGCACTCCTGTATTCCACCTACCTCGGCGGCAGCGGCTTTGACCGTGGCTTCGGCATCGCGGTAGACAGCGCGGGCAATGCGTTCGTCACGGGCGGGACTACCTCACCGGATTTCCCCACCGTGGGCGCGGTCCAGCCGACCTTCGGAGGGCTTACGGATGCCTTCGTGGCGAAGCTAAACTCGACAGGGGCAGCGCTCGTGTATTCCATCTACCTCGGCGGCAGCGGCGACGACCTGAGCCGGAGCATCGCGGTGGACGGCGCGGGCCACGCCTATATCACGGGAAGCACTCGATCGCTGGACTTCCCGAGGACAGCGGGGGTGCTCCAGCCGACCTTGGGCGGCGACCTCGATGGGTTTGCGGCTAAGCTCGTCGAGCAGGCCCCAGCGACCGCTACTCCGACGGGGACTGCCACCGCGACAGCCACCGCGACACTCACCCCGACCCCCACGCTAACCGCTACTGCGACGGCTACATCAACGCCGCCCCCCACAGCGTCGGCTACTGCGGTGGCCACACCGACGCTCACTCCCTCGGTGACTGCTACAGCAACCAGTACCGCACTCGCTATCCCGATGGCAACGGCCACCGCGACTAGCACCGCGACGGCGACGCCGCTACCCACCCGGGTGGCGCTGTTGACCTCCACGCCGACAGCCGCCTGCGCTGCCACCGGCGCGGCGTCCCTCGCGCCGGTGGCGGGGAGCGGGGTGACCGGCTTGCTGACCTTGCAGCGCACAGGTAGCGCCACGGTAACGGTCCAGCTTGCCGGCCTCGCGCCTGCGACAGCCGTGACGGTGAGCCTTCCGACCACGCGTGGGACCGAGGCGCTCACGGGCACAGCGCCGGTGGTGGCGGGCAGCACCGTGGGGGATCCGCTGAGCGGCGGGATGGTGGCGGTGCAGGTGGGCAGCAGGACGGTGGCGCAAGGAGTCATCGTGTGTGCTGCGCCGCCGCTGCTGCCACCGGCGCCCCCTCCGCCGGTGAGCGTGCTCCCGCCGCCACCCCCACCGCTAGTTCCGGCGCCGCCCGCGCTGTCCGCTGCCGCGCCGCTCTCGGAAGTGCCGGTGATTCCGGAGGCGGCGAGCCTTGCGCTGCTGCTGGTCGGGCTGGCGGTGGGCGGGCTCGTGGGCGGCCTCCGCCGACTGCTGCGGTGACCGACAGGGCGGCAACGGCGAACGCGGCAGGCCCAGGCTTATAATTCACTATGCGGAGTCTCCGCCCGGGTGGGGAAGGGATGAAGCGACTGTTTCAACGGCAGGGCCGAGGGCGTGGCCATCAACGCCGGGAGCTCGAGTGTCTCTACTGCGGCCGGCTGGAGCTGGTCGAGGCGCGCGAGGAGCGCCTGTACACCTTGCGCGGGTGCAGCAACTGTCGCCTACGCGGGGCGCCGGTGCCCCAGGGCCAGGAACTCGCCAACGTCTTCCGCCAGATGCTCGTGCGGCACCAGCTCCGCCACGTGACGGGGCCGGACCGGCCCTGCGCCTGGCCAGAGCTGGTGGGGCGCTTCGAGCGGCTGGCGGCCGCGGCGGCGGAGGCGTTCCCGCAGCCGGCGCCGCACCCCTGCACCGCCTGCTACTGGCGCGCCGAGGACGATACAGGTGAGGTGCGCTGCGCGCTCGATCTCGATCCCACGGAGTGCGGTGCGGTGGCGGTGCCTGGGGAGCGGCCGGCGGTGGCCGAAGCGCAAGAGGCGTTCCGCGCCCTGCCGATCCCGCCCTCGCCGCGGCCGCGGCGCCGCCGGCCGCCGCCGGAGCAGGTCCGGCTGGGCGAGCTGACGCGCGACCTGCTCGCCACCCTCCCGCCCGATGAGGCGCGCGAGCTGCTTGTGTACATCGCTAGCCACAGCCGTCGCACGGAGGAGGGCGAGCGCTACTGGTGCGACTGCTGCGCCGAGCACGAGGACGCCGGCCCGGATACGGCGTGGCACCCCGGCTCGGCCGGCGAGCACGCTTACGTGTATACCGATCTCGGCTACCAGGTGCTGTGCCCCACCTGCTTCAACAACCAGGCGAGTGTGCGCTGCGGGCGCTGCGGCCTGTTCTTCGACCGCTACAACGAGGGCGAGACCCTGGTGGTCGACGCGCTCGGATACGCCTCGCTGTTCTGCTTCGCCTGCGCCTACCCGCTGCTCTACGGGCTGGATGACTTCAGCCCGGAGGCGCGGGAGGAGGTGCTCGCGGAGATCAAGCGCCATGGGTGGCGCCTGCTGGAAGATCTGCCGGACGAGACCGAAGGCCCCTAGCCGTGCGCATCGTCTCCCTGCTGCCGAGCGCGACCGAGATCGCCTTTGCCCTAGGGCTGGGCGATCACGTCGTGGCGGTGAGCCACGAGTGTGACTACCCGCCCGAAGCGCGCCAGCGCCCGGCTGTCACCCGCAGCCCGCTGCACGACCATCGGCTCCCCACGGCGGAGATCGCTCGCCGCGCCCAGCAGCAGCTGGCGGAGGCCGGCACCCTCTACCAGCTCGACCTCGAGCGCCTCCGCGCGCTGGCCCCGGACCTGATCCTCACCCAGGAGCTGTGCGCGGTGTGTGCGGCGTCGCGGGCTGAGGTCGAGCGCGCGGTGCGGGTGCTGGGCACGGCGCCGCGGGTCCTGTCGCTCGAGCCCAACACCCTGGACGACGTGCTGGAGACGATCCGCGTGGTGGGCGAGGCGACCGGCCAGCAGGCGCGCGCCGAGGCGCTGGTGCGCGAGCTGCGCGCCCGCATCGAGCGGGTCCGGGCCGCAACCACGGATGTTCCCGTGCGGCCGCGGGTGGTGTGCCTGGAGTGGACCGATCCGCCTTGGGTAGCCGGCCACTGGGTGCCGGAGATGGTCACGCTCGCCGGCGGCCACGACGTGCTCGGCGTGGCCGGGAAGCCCTCGGTACCGATCGACCCCGCGGCCATTCCGGCGGCGGCGCCCGAGGTGGTGGTCCTCATGCCCTGCGGCTTCGACCTGGCGCGCACGCTGGCCGAGCGCGACGTGGTCCGCCGCCTGCCGGGCTGGGAGACGCTGCCAGCTGTGCAGGCGGGCCGCGTCTACGCGGTCGACGGCTCGAGCTACTTCAACCGGCCGGGCCCGCGCCTGGTGGACGGCCTGGAGCTACTCGCCCACCTGCTGCACCCCGAGCGGGTTCCCCCGCCGCCCCTCGTCAACGCCGCGGCGCCGCTCACCTAGCCAGGGCCGGCTACTCCCGGATCCAGTCGATCGCCCCGAACGCCGCCTGGCGCGTGAGCCGCTCCGTGTGGGCGGTGCTCACCTCCACCAGGGTGAGCCCGTAGCCGCCCTGGATGGCGAGCCAGCGCCCATCGGGCGACCAGGCGAGGGAGGGGTCGTCCTCCAGCAGGTAGGTGAGGCGGCGCAGCTCCCGTCCATCGATGCTGACGAGCCACACGTCCCACGGCAGGCCGTGGGCCGCCCGCGCGGCGGGGCGCGGCGCCGGGCCGGGCGCGGGCAGCGCCGGCAGGTCCACAGTAGCCGCGACCGCGACCGACGCGCCGTCGGGGGCGACGCGGGGATAGGCCAAGCCGAGGAACCGCGTGGGCGGGATCAGCTCGCGGCCCGGGCCCGCGCCGCTCTCGGCGACCCAGAGCGCATCGCCCTGCGGGGTGCGCCGCAGATAGGCTAGCAGGCGCCCGTCGGGCGACAGCGCCGGCGCCAGGGCCTGCTCGAGGAGCACCGTGCGGTTGTGGCTGTCCAGCTGGACGCGCTCGATGCGCGGCTGGGCCTCCGCGCCGGCCGCCCCGAGGCTGTAGGGCGTATAGGTGAATAGGACGCTGTCGCCTCCGGGGGCCCAGGCCGGCGTGGTCAGCAGGGCGCCCGGCGCGTCGTGGGCCAGCAGGAGGGTCGGCTCGCCACCTTGCAGCGGCAGGAGGTAGAGGTCTGCCCCTCCTAGCTCGTCCCGCGTGGGGAGGAGCAGGCGTGAGAAGACCAGCTGCCTGCGGCCGGGCTCCGCCGCCACGTCCAGGATGAGGCTGCCGGCCGGCGCCGAGGCTAATACCTGCTCACCGCCCCCGGCGGCCAGCATCGACCACAGGTCGGGCCCACGTGGGATGAGGAGACGCCCCGCGAGCTGTGGGCGCTCCTGCGCTGCCGCCGTGGCCCACCAAAGCGCTAGCCCTGCCACGACCGCGGTGGTGAGGAGCGCGGCCAGAGCGGCACGCGTTGCGGTGCGGGAGGCTCGCGCTCCGCGATCGCTCGGCATGCTCATCCCCCGCGGGACCGGTTGCACGGGGCGAGCGGTATCAGGGGCCGGCGGACGCCCCGCGGGCACGGGTCACTCCCCGTTCTGGCAGGCGTGGCACTGACCGTAGATCTCGACGTAGTGCCCCTGCGGCCGGAAGTTGGCCTGGCGCGCGACGCGGCGGAGCACGCGCTCCACCGTGCCCGTCACTACCGAGGTGACCTGGCCGCACGAGGTACAGATCAGGTGGTGGTGGTGTTCTGGCGCGCAGTAGGTATAGCTGTGGCAGCTCAGGTCGCCGTGGAGGCGCTCGAGCAACCCGATCTGCACCAGGAGGTCAAGCGCCCGGAAGACCGTGGCACGGCCGATACCCTGGGGCTCGAGTTCCTCGACCAGCTCGCGGGCGGTGAACTGCGTCGGGCGGGCGGCAATGGCGTTGGCAATGGTCGCGCGCGTGGCGGTCAGGCGATAGCCATGCTCGGCCAGCCGCTGCATGATGATCGCCGCTCGGGCCTCCTGGGTCTGCGTCATCGCTGCTCGCGCTCCAACCTCACGCCTCCTCCCCATTGTACCGATGGAGGCGCAGCCCTGTCGCTCGTCACCCGCGGCTCGTGTGGATAGTCTAACACTCCGCGCCCAGCAGGGGTGAGCCACGAAGGAAGGCCGGCCCTGACCGGTCAGCAGCGCTCCCGCAGGTGCCATCCGGCGACCCGCGGTGGGGTTGACCCCCGCGCGGCTTATTGATACCCTATCTCAAGCTGACCGTGGCGCGGTGAGAGAAGAACGCATGGTACTCGAACCGCTCGGGCCGTCCCGCGCACCCGGGGCACGGCCTGGCGAGGCCGCCCCTCTCCTCCAGGTCGAGGGGGTGCGCGCCGGCTATGGCTCCCTCCTCGTCCTCGAGGACGTCAGCTTCACGCTCGAGCGTGGGAGCCTCACCGCGCTCGTGGGCCCCAATGGCGCCGGGAAATCAACGCTGTTCCAGGTGCTCCTGGGGTTGCTGGCGCCGTGGGCCGGCACGGTCCGCGTCCAGGGGCGACCGGTGCGGGAGTGCCGCTTCGCCTTCGGGTACCTGCCGCAGCACAGCCAGCTCGACCTGGATTTCCCAGTCACCGTCCGCGACGTCGTGATGATGGGGCGGTACGCACGCCTGGGCCCGGGCCGGTGGCCCGGCCCGGCCGACCGCGCCGTAGTGGAGCGCTGTCTGGCAGAGGTCGGTCTGGCGGAGCTGGCCGAGCGGCCTTTCGGGGAGCTGAGCGGGGGCCAGCGGCAGCGGATCCTGCTGGCGCGCGCGCTGGCACAGGAGGCGCCGCTGCTCTTGCTCGACGAGCCCCTGAGCGAAGTCGATACGGTGTCGCAGCAGGCGGTCTTCGCTGTGCTGGCCCGCCTGGCGGCGCAGGGGGCCGCCATCCTCGTTGCTACGCACGACCTCGCGTTGGTCTCGGCGCGCTTCGACCGGGTGATCTGCCTCAACCGGCGCGTGATCGCCGATGGCCCGCCGGCGGCTGTGCTGACGGAGGAGACGCTCACCGCGACGTACCAGAGCCGCATGGTGCTGGTACGAGTAGAGGGGAAGACCTATGCCGTGGATACCGGAGGCCATCGGTAGCCTCGCGAGCTGGGCGCTGGCGCCGCTCGCGTTCGACTTCATGCGCCGCGGGCTGCTCGCCAGCCTCTTGGTGGGTGCGCTCTGCGCGGTGGTCGGCACGTTCGTGGTGCTGAAGGGCTTGGCGTTTATCGGCGACGCGCTGGCCCACGCCTCGTTTGCCGGCGTGGCGGTCGCGCTAGTGGGCCAGGGCAATGTCTACCTCGGCGGCGCGATCGCCGCGCTGCTGGCTGCGCTGGGGATCTCGGTCATCACCCAGCGCACACGGCTGCGCGCTGACACGGCGATCGGCGTGGTGTTCGTCGCCATGCTGGCGTTAGGCGTGCTGGTGATGAGCCGGCTACGGAACTACAGCGCGAGCGTCTTCGAGTTCCTCTTTGGGAACGTGCTGGCCGTCGGGCCGGACGATCTCGGGCTGATCCTGCTCGGCGGGGCGCTCGTGGTCGGGGTGGTAGCGGTCTTCTACAAGGAGTTTGTCTTCGTGGCCTTCGACCCCACTATGGCGGCGGCGGCCGGGCTCCGCGTGTGGTTCTGGGAGGGGTTGCTGCTCGTGCTCCTGGCGCTGACCATCACGATCGCCATGCGGGCGTTGGGGATCATCCTGGTCGCGGCCATGCTGGTCACGCCCGCCGCGACCGCCTATCTCTTCGTGAGGCGGCTGCACCACCAGATGCTCCTGGGCGCGGTGATTGCCGCGTTCTGTTCGATCACGGGGCTGTACGTGTCCTTCTATGGTAATTTTGCCTCCGGCGCAACCATCGTCCTGGTGAGCGTTGCGCTCTTCATCGCCGCGCTGCTGCTCGCGCCCCGCGTCCGGCAAGGCGCCGTGCCGCTCCGCGTCTTGGCGCGGTGATCAGTCGAGGCGCGCGAGCAAGCCCTTGGCGCGCGCCCGATCGAACAGGAGAGCGAACAGCCAGGCGCCGAGCGCCATGCTGCCCCCGGCCATGGCGAGGGCCGCGAGCCAGAGAGCGGGGTCGAACCGGCCGGTGAGCAGGACCGCACGCATGCCTTCGAAGACGTAGGTGGCCGGGTTGGCCCAGGCGATGGGCTGGAGTGGCGGCGGCAGCGTCTCGACCGGATAGAACACGGCAGAGACCGGCTGGATGAGGTAGGCGGCGCCCCAGGCCATGATCTGGATCCGGGACCCGTAGCGGATGATCAGGCCGGCCACGATCAGCCCCATGGCCCAGCCGAACAGGAAGAGGATGAGCACGAAGGGTAGCAAGTAGGGCCCGAGGGTCGTGATGTCGAATGCATAGAGCAGCAGCGCGAGGACAGCGATCACGACGAACGTGACCAGCACCTTCAGACAGGCGACGATGACCAGGCCGACGACGAACTCGGACAGGCGCAGCGGCGAGGCGAACAGGTTGGGGAGGTTGCGCGCCCAGACGTCCTCGAGGAGCTGGACGGCGACGTCCTGCGACGAGCGGTAGAGCAAGGTCCAGAAGATGATGCCGCCGATCAGCCAGGAGAGCGCCAGCGAGCCGGTATCGCGGCGCTCGTTCAGGTAGACCGTGAGGAACCCCCACACGAGCAGGTCGATGATCGGCCAGTAGAAGATGTCGAATAGCCGCGGCATGTCGTGGCGGCTGCCGTACGAGTAGCGCAAGACGATGGCGAAGATCCGGCGTGCGCTCATCGCCCCCTTCGGGTGCTAGGCGGGCCCGCCGCTCAGGGCTCGCGCGGCGGGACGACCGCGGGATGGACCGCCCGCTCGGCGGCCGGGGAACCGAGCCGCCGCTCGCGCACGACTTTGAGGAACACCTCTTCGAGCTGCGGCTCCTGCACGCCAGCCCCCAGGACCGCGCGGGTGACCTCGAGCGGGGAGCCCTGGGCGAGAATCGTGCCCTCGTGGAGGAAGATCACCCGGTCGCACAGGTCCTCGATCTCGTCCATGTTGTGGGAGGTGTAGAGGATGGTGATCCCCTCGCGGGCGCGCAGGTCCTTGAAATAGGTCCGCGTCCGGTCGGCTGCCTCCGGGTCCAAGCTCGCCGTCGGCTCGTCCAGGAACAGGACGCGCGGGCGGTTGAGCAGCGCCTTGCACAGGTTCACGCGTGCCGCCTGGCCGGAGCTGAGCGTGCCGACGGTCCGGTGGCGCAGGTGCGCCACCTCGAAGTAGTCGAGCAGCTCCTCGATGCGGGCGCGCATCTTGGAGACCCGGTAGAGATGCGCGTACACTTTGAGGTTCTCCCACACCGTCAGGCGGGGGGGCAGGGAGACGTAGGCGGACGAGAAGTTGACCTGCTCCAGCACGCGGGTGCGGTCGCGCGCCAGGTCGTAGCCGAGGATCTCGATCCGGCCGGCCGAGGGGGTGATGAGGCCGAGCAGCATCTGGATCGTGGTCGTCTTGCCCGCCCCGTTCGGCCCGAGCAGCCCCACGATCTCGCCGGCGGCAACGCTGAACGAGATGTCACGGACAGCAACGACACGGTCAAAGCGCTTCGTTAGGCCCTCGACGCGGATGACCGGTCGCATGCTTCAGTCTAGCATTCCGGTTCGCGCCGCGCGCAACCTCTCGCCGTAGCGGGAGCGGGTGTGCAGCGCCGCTGCGCCACGCTCCCGCGCGATGGGGAATCAGCGCTGGTCGGCTACCTGGGCCGGAGCGAACTGGGCGCGCAGGTAGTTGACGAGGTGCCAGCGGTCCTCGTCGCTGAGGGTGTCGCGGAAGGCCGGCATCGCGCTCCCGGGAACCCCGTCGCTGATCCACAGCCACAGCTGCCCCTCGGTATGCTGGGATACATGCACGCGGAGGTCGGCGGGGCGCGGGTTCAGGCTAGCGGCCAGCGGCCCGTCGCCCCGGCCGCTGACGCCGTGGCAGGCGGTGCAGTGCTGCTGGTACAGCGCCTGCCCGCGCGCGATCGAGTCCGCCGTGCGCGGGATCGGGTTGGGGATGAGGGCCTCCTCGCTCGAGAGCGCCCCCAGCGCCCCGAGGGTCAGCCCCGCGCTGGCGAGGAGCACGCCCAGCACCGCCGTGGCGCGCGGGCGCCGCCGCACCGGCTGCACGGCGGGGAGCACCAGCAGCACCCCCGCCAGCAGCAGGCTGATCCCGCCCACCAGCCGGGACGAGGGCGCGCCACTGCCCGTGGTCACACCGCTCTGGCTCCGCACGGCGCTCGGGTCTGCCGCCAGGAGCTGTACGCTCGCCTGCGCATCGTCGCGCCCGGCGCGCCGGACCAGGAGCTGAACCTCCCAGGTGCCGGCCATCGAGATGGCGCCGCTGACGGCTTGGTAGCGTCCGTCCTCCGCCGGCTCGAGCGGAAGTTCACTGGTGCCCATGTCGTGCTGCTGGTGGGTAAGTCGCAGCACGACCCGCTCGGCGTTGGTGAGCGGCCGGCCGCCCTCGTACAGGGCGACGTCGAAGCGGTTCAGCCCCGCCTCGCCCGGCGCGATGCGGAGAACTGCGCGCACATCGTCGGCCTGCAGAGTGCGGACGATCCCCTGGGCCCGGAGCGCGTCGCGGGCGGGCACCAGGCTGGTGAGAACGCCCACCACGGCCAGGATGAGCGCGGCCAGCAGGCCCTCGGCCCGCACCGCGAGGTGGAAGTGCCGCTCCAGGCCGCTCAGGCGCTCTAGTGCCGTGCGGGCGCCGCGGCCCACGGCGCTGGCCACGCGCGGGCTGACGCTCAAGAGGTTGAACGCGCCCAGGGCGAGGAGGGGCACCAGCAGGGCGAGCTTGAGCAGCAGCGCCTGGCCATAGGGCGTTGTAGTCAGCGCCTCGAGGCTCCCGACCTGCAGCCAGGTCTGGTAGAGGCCGGTGGCAACTAGCCCCCCGACGGCGAGCACCGCCCAGACCGAGAAGCGCGGGATGACCAGCGCCAGCAGCTGGCCGCGCTGAGCCGGTGGCAGGACACTGAGCGCTGCGGGGAGCGCTAGTGCTAGCTGCACCAGGCCGCCAAGCCAGACCGCGGTGGCGACGAGGTGCAGCCAGTCGGCGCCGATGGCGAGCAGGGCCCCCTGCTGGGCGGCGGCCGCGTGGCTCGTGAGGCTAGTCGTCAGGAGCAGGAGGGCGCCGAGCGCACCGCCCAGAAGCCAGCCCTTGTGGCGGGTCGGGGTGCCGGGCTGCCGCAGATACAGCGCCAGGCCTCCCAGGGCGACGAGCGTGAGCATGCGGCCGGCCCAGACCGCGCTGTAGCGCGTGCCGAGGAGGGCGGCGAGTGGCGGGCCGAACACCTGCCACGGCTCCAGCCCGGCGGCTGTTGCCGCCTGAACCAGGAGCGCCAGTACCCCCGCCCCTAGCCCTAGCCCGACGGCGATCGCCGCCAGCGCCAGCCCCCGCTGCCGGGCCGCGCCCCAGGCGGCGGCCGCCGTGCTCTCCGCGCCGTTGCGGGCAGCGCTGCGGAGAGCGGGACCCAGCACGGCCGGGAGGAAGAAAAACGCGCCGCAGACGACTACACTGGTGAGCAGGGTCAGCCAGCGGCTGAGCACCTCCCACGGCGTAGGCGTGGTGCCGGCCAGTTCCAGGTTCGCCGGGATCAGGGCCGGCGCAGGGATCTGGTCGAGGCCCACGGTGAAGGGGAACGCCCCTTGCGTGATGTGGCCGTCGACGGCGGAGAGCGCCCGCCAGGCGACGGTATACGTGCCTGGCGCCAGGGGCTCCAGATCGATGGCAAGTGCGCGTGCCTCGCCGGGAACGGGCCCCGAGTTTCCCCGGTCCACGCGTCGCCCTGTGGCGTCGAGCACCCGCAGCTCGCTGAAGCGGGGCTCGGGCTCTTCGCTGAACCAGACGCGCACCTGGCTGGGCGCGCGCTCGAGAATAGCGTTCGCGGGCGGGTCCGACCGCTCGTAGTTGGCATGCGCAGTCACGCCACGCGGCGTGCCGATCAGCAGCAGCGCCCCTGCTAGCCAGGCCAGCAGCAGCCTCCTGCGGTGGCCCATAGCCACTACTCCCTCGTTCTGGCGGGTCGGCCGGGAGCGCGGGAGGCGGCGGAAACCGCCTCCCGCGGGAACGTAAGGCTCCCGGGCCTTACAGCCGCTCTGGCGGCCCTGCCGGCGCGGGACGCCCCCCGCTCGCCGGCGCCGCGGTCGCCTCGCGCAGGGGACGGCGCGCGCGCACCGCCCAGGCGGCAAGCAGCAGCCCGGCCGCGCCGAGCGCGAGGCTTACGACGGCAAGCACGGTCGCGGTGGCCGCCCGGCTCTCCGCTGCGGCCAGCGCGCGCTGGAGCTCAACGCCGCTAGGCACTTTGTCGGGGAACTGGAGCGGTCCGACGGCCTTGACGTCATCGAAGCGCCCCGGGCCCGACTCGAATCGCTCGTCCACCGGCCGGCCCTCGACCGTGCCCGTGAAGCGGAAGATATAGGAGCCCGGCCGTGTGGGCACGAACTCGCCGTTGTAGGCGCCGGGCTGGCGGAACCGCGGCCGCAGCTCGAGGGGGAGCACGTTGCCCCCCACGATGACTTCGGCTCGGAGCGTCTTCTCGAGCCCCTCCACCGGCTCATCGGTGCCGGCGCGCGTGACGCGCAGGTCGATACCGTTCGTCTCCCCCTCGAAGGCCGGCTCTTTGAGGAAGCCGACCACGAAGGTGTACTCGCCAGCCACCGTGCGCCGCTCGTGGGCATCCGCCGCGCCCGGGCCGGTGGCCACCAGCGCGAGGCCGGTGAGGAGCGCGACAGCGATAGCACGCGACCAATGTCGCATGGGGTACTCCACCTCCACTGCCTTCCCGCCTCCGCGCTTCCGACGCGGGGGCAGTGTGTCGTCTCACCTTGCCGCTAGTTTGTTCAGAGCGGCAGGGGGCGTGGAGGCGGTGTGGGCGGGGTGAGGGAGCGTGAGCGCGGGGTTTCCGACGGGGGATCGGGGGCCGGCCAGCTCGAGGCGACCGGAAGTGGCAGATCAGTGCTCGACACGAGAGCGACGTCCCAGTGCGCTGCCAGGAGGGTGAGCGTGGCCGTGCCTGCCTCGCCGGTCCCCCACAGGTGGCCCCGCCCCGGAACCGGGCTGGGATGCCAGGAGGCGCTGTCGGCCGCGGGCCCAACGAGGTGCGCGACCGTAAGCTCGCCGGCTGGCAGGGGGCGCGCCGGCGCGCTGTGCACGTGCCCGGCGGCGATCACCCCGATGAGGCTCACGGCGGTCTCGTGGTGGCACACCACCGGCAGCGTGAGCAGCAGCCAGGTGATCAGCAGCGAGTGCAGCAGCTCGGCAGCGAACCGGGCCACAAGGGCGCCTCCCCGCTAGCGCTTGCTGGAGCGTCCCTCCATCCCACTCTAGCGCAGGGGGCAGAAGCTGGCAAGCAACACCCCGCCCTCGCGCTAGAAGCTCAACACTGCGTCGGCACCGAGGAGGTCTTCGGTGAGGAACGCTTGGAGGGTGCGAGGTCCGTCAATCTCGGGGATCAGCTCATCGAGCTGGGTATCGCAGTAGTACAGCGAGGAGGTGCAGGCATAGAGCTTGACGTCTTCGCCGTGCTCCTTGGCATCGCGCAGGAAGCGCGGCAGGTCTTCGAAGTCGGCAGCCTGCAGCAGCGCTAGGGTAGCTGCTTCACGCCCTGCGAACTCCGGGGAGAACGCAAGGGTGGCGATGCGGTCGCGGCGGAGGCTGAGGAGCGCGGCGTCGCGGAAGAGCACCCGCACGGCCATTCCCGCACCGGCGGCGGCGCGGATCAGGGTGGCGACCTGCACCAGGTTGTTGAAGCTCCCGTTAGTGACGATAATCGCTAGGCGGGCCACCGCGCGGCTGCTCCTCGCTGGCTGGGTCGATGCATGCTGCGGCGGGGCCTCACCAGATGCCTAGCTCTAGCTTGGCCTCCTCGCTGGCCATGGTGTGCGGGTCCCACGGCGGATCCCAGACGAAGTTGATCTCGACCTCCTCGATGTCTTCGAACTGGGAGGTGAGGATCGCCTCCGCCTGAGTGCGGATGATGGGCCCCAGCGGGCACATGGGGCTGGTGAGCGTCATGTCGATGCGGACCTTGTGGTCCTCGATGTGTGTACCGTAGACGAGCCCGAGGTCGACGATGTTGATGCCGATCTCGGGGTCGTAAACGGCCTTGAGGGCATTCAGGATCTCTTCGTGGGTCGGCATCGCCATGGGGGATCCTCCTGTTCGTCACGCCTCCTGGCTGGCGGCGCGCGCCCGGGTGCTGTACAGCTCGAGCCCCTCCTGGAGGACGTTCCAGGGGAGAATGGCGCACTTGACCCGCACCGGGTAGCGCTTCACCCCTTGCAGCGCCTCGAGTTCTCCGAGCGCCTCGACGTCGACGGCGGCATCGCGGTCAGTCATCAGGGTTTTGAACGTGTGCAGCAGCTCCTCGGCCTCGGCTAGCGTTTTCCCCTTGATGGTCTCGGTCATCATGGAGGCCGACGCCTGGCTGATCGAGCAGCCGCGGCCCTGGAACGCGACCTCGGCGATCCGTCCGTCGCGGATCGCCAGCGACAGCTCGATCTCGTCGCCGCACAGCGGGTTAGCCCCGTGGGTCGCCACGTCGGGCTGGGGGAGGCGCCCGCGGTTGCGCGGGCTCTGGTAGTGGTCCAGGATGATCTCGCGGTACAGGTCGTCGATCCCGCCCAGGCTCATGGCTACACCCGCGCGTAAGCTCGGCGGAAGAGCGCCCGGGCCTTACACAACGCCCGGACCAGCGCGTCGATCTCCTCTTTTGTATTGTAGATGTAAACGCTAGCGCGCGCCGTGGCGGGCACGTTCAACCGCCGCATCAGCGGCTGGCAGCAGTGGTGGCCGGCGCGGATGGCCACGCCCTCGGCGTCGAGCACGGTGCCGATGTCGTGGGGGTGGATGTCGGCCAGCCCGAAGCTGAAGACCCCGCCGCGGCTATCGGCGTCCTGGGGGCCGTAGATCACCAGGTCCGGCACCTCGCGCAGCGCCTCCAGCGCGTAGGCGGTCAGCGCGCGCTCGTGCGCCCGGACGTTGGCCATGCCCAGGTTCTGGAGGTACTCGAGCGCCGGACCAAACGCCACGACGTCGGCGATGTTCGGCGTGCCGGCCTCGTAGCGGAAGGGCACCTCGTTCCAGGTGGCGTGATCCCACCACACCTCGAGAATCATGTTGCCGCCGCCGAGGAAGGGGGGCATAGCGTCGAGAAGCGCCTTGCGGCCGTACAGCACGCCGACCCCGGTGGGGCCGAGCATCTTGTGCCCGGAGAACGCCAGGAAGTCGCAGTCCAGCTCCTGCACGTCCACCGGCAGGTGCGGCACGCTCTGGGCGCCATCCACGAGGATCAGGGCGCCCCGCTCGTGGGCCAGCGCCGCCATCTCCTTCACCGGATTGATCGTCCCGAGCGCGTTGGACATGTGAGTAACGGCGACGAGGCGGGTGCGCTCCGATAGGCAGGCGGCGTACTGCTCGAGGTCGAGGGTGCCGTCGTCGCGGAGCGGCACCAGCCGCAGGACGGCGCCGGTCTCCTCCGCCGCGAGCTGCCAGGGGATGAGGTTGCTGTGATGCTCCATCTCCGTCACGACGATCTCGTCGCCGGGGCGGAGGGTCTTGCGCGCCCAGGCGTAGGCGACGAGGTTGATCGCCTCGGTCGTGTTGCGGACGAAGATGATCTCTTCCGCGCTCGCGGCGTTGATGAACTGCGCGGTCTGGCGACGCACCGCCTCGTAAGCGTCGGTGGCCTCCTGGCTGAGCTGGTGGATCCCGCGGTGCACGTTGGCGTTGAAGCGCTCGTAGTAGTCGACTAGGGCGGCGATCACGCTGCGCGGCTTCTGCGAGGTCGCCGCGTTGTCGAGGTACACCAGCGGCTTGCCGTTCACCTGCCGCTTCAGGATCGGGAAGTCCTCACGGATGCGATTCACATCGAACATCGGCCTCTACCTCCCGCGGCGACTCGCAGGCCGCGGTTCCGGGTTGACGAGGAGATCGGTCCCCTCCACCCGGACCTCGTAAGTAGCCACGGGCCGCACGGCCGGCAGCGACAGGACGGCCCCCGTCCGCACATCGAACCGCGCCCCGTGCAGGGGGCATTCGATCACCCCATTCTCCAGGAACCCCTCCGACAGCGAGGCCTCCGCGTGCGTGCATGTGTCGTCGATCGCGTAGAACTGCCCGGCGCAGTTGAACACGGCGATGCGCCGGTCCCCGATCACGACTAGCCGCCCCGTGCCGGGAGGGATATCGCTGGTCTGTGCTACCTTCACCAAACTCGCCATCTCCGTCGGCTGGGTCGCCATGGGATCACGCCATCTTCGCCGCGATGGCAGCGCGCAGGCGCTCGCGCACGCTCTCGGCCGGGATCTCTTCTAGGATCGGCTCGAAGAAGCCCGCGACGATCATCCGCTCGGCCTCCTCGGCACTGAGCCCCCGCGTCCGCAGGTAGAAGAGCTGCTCCGGGTCGACGGGCGAGACGGTGGCGCCGTGCGTGCAGCGCACGTCGTTGGCTTCGATCTCCAGCTTGGGGATCGAGTCCGCCTTCGCCGTGTTGCTCAGGAGCAGGTTGCGGTTGGCCAGGTACGAGTCCGTCTGCTGCGCGGTCTTGTGCACACGGATCAGCCCGACGAACACGGACCGCGCCCGGTCTTTGAGCGCCGTCTTGAACAGTAGGTCGCTTGCTGTGTGGTGTGCGACGTGCTCTTGCAGCGTGTGGTGGTCGAAGTGCTGGGCCGCGTCGCCGTACACCACGCCGACGAGCCGCGCCGTCGCGCCCGGCTCTCGCAGCTCCGCCTGAATGTAGGTCTTGGTCAGCCGCGCGCCCAATGCACCGACCACCCACTCCAGGCGCGCCTCACGGCTGAGCACCGCGCGCTCGGTGGTGAAGTTCCAGACGTGGCGGCCCCAGCGCTGCAGCCCCACGTAGCGCAGCCGAGCGCCCTCGCCCACGTACAGCTCGACGACGCCGTTGTGGAACGCCGCGACCTCCTGGTCGTTCGAGCGGAGGTCGGCGATGAGGGTCAGGCTGGCGCCACGCTCCAGCACGACCAGCGTGCGCGGGAGGAGTGCAGCGCCGGCGCTCTCCTGCCACTGCAGCGTGGCGAGCGGGAGGGCGACCTCCACCCCCGCTGGGACGTAGACGAAGCTGCCGGCGTTCCAGCACGCGGCGTTCAGCGCGGCGAACTTGTTGGCCGCCGCCGGTACGACCGAGCCGAGGTAACGCCGGACGAGCTCGCCGTGCTCGCGCACCGCAGCCTCCAGGGTCGTGAGTAGCACGCCCTGCGCAGCGAGCGTGTCGAGGAGCTCGCGAGCCGCGAGCGCTCCATCCTGCTGGACGAGCAGGCCGGCGAGGTCCTCGGCGCGCGTCGCCAGCGGCCGCAGCGCCGGCACCAGCGCGGCGTCCACCCGGCCGTTGCCCAGGACGGGTGTATATTGCGACAGCTCCAGGCCGCGGATGTCGGTGCGGCGCCAGTCCTCGTCCTGGCGAGTGGGCATCGGGAGCGCCTCGTAGGTCTCCCACGCGGCGTGCCGCCACGCGCGGAGCCACTGGGGCTCCTCCCGCGCCGCCGCGAGATCGTCGACCGCGGCGCGGCTAAACCCTTTTACCGTCAGCGCGTCTGCCACGCCCATCTGCTCCATGCGTTTATGGCTCGGTCGCCCGGTAGTGCGCGATGGGAGCCCGAAAAGGGGCGGGGACACCTCGCTGCCGCCCGCCCCCGGGGCTTTGCTCCTCAGCCGCCGGCACCGTGGCAAGGCCTGCCGGGCCGGCGCCAGGGCCACCAGGCTAGCCGACCGACCCCTCCATCTCGAGCTGGATCAGGCGGTTCAGCTCAACCGCGTACTCGAGCGGAAGCTCCTTCGTGAACGGCTCGATGAAGCCGTTCACGATCATGAGGGCAGCCTCGGACTCCTTGAGGCCCCGGCTCATCAGGTAGAAGAGCTGCTCCTCGCCGAGCTTGCTCACCGTGGCCTCGTGGGTGATCGTGACCTGCTCCTCCTCCACCTCCATGTAGGGATAGGTGTCGGAGCGCGACTCCTCATCGAGCAGCAGAGCATCGCAGCGGACGTTCGCCTTCACGTCCACGGCGCCGGGGTAGACCTTCACCAGGCCGCGGTACGTGGTGCGGCCGTTGCCCTTGCTGATCGACTTGGAGGTGATGGTAGAGCTCGTATGGGGCGCCGCGTGGACCGCCTTAGCGCCCGCGTCCTGGTGCTGGCCCGGGCCCGCGAAGGCCACCGACAGGATCTCTGCCCGCGCCCCGGGGCCCATCAGCCACACGCCCGGGTACTTCATCGTGAGCTTCGAGCCGAGGTTGCCGTCGATCCACTCGACCGTGGCGTCCTCATACGCGACCGCGCGCTTGGTTACCAGGTTGTACACGTTGCGCGACCAGTTCTGGATGGTCGTGTAGCGGATCTTGGCGCCCCGCTTGGCGATCAGCTCGACCACCGCCGCGTGCAGCGAGTCGCTGCTGTAGATGGGGGCCGTGCAGCCCTCGATGTAGTGGACCGAGGCGCCCTCGTCGGCGATGATCAGCGTGCGCTCGAACTGGCCCATGTTCTCCGCATTGATGCGGAAGTAGGCCTGCAGCGGGATCTCCACGTGCACCCCGGGCGGCACATAGATGAAGCTCCCGCCGCTCCATACCGCCGAGTTCAGCGCCGCGAACTTGTTGTCCGCCGGCGGGATGACTGTGCCGAAGTACTCCCGGACGAGATCCGGGTGCTCGCGCAGCCCGGAGTCCATGTCCAGGAAGATCACCCCCTGGCGCGCCAGGTCCTCGCGGATGTTGTGGTAGACCACCTCGGACTCGTACTGGGCCGAGACGCCGGCGAGGAACTTGCGCTCCGCCTCGGGGATGCCGAGCCGGTCGAAGGTCCGCTTGATGTACTCCGGCACCTCGTCCCAGCTCCGCCCCTGCTTCTCCGACGGCTTGATGTAGTAGTAGATGCTGTCGAAGTCGATCCCGCTGAGGTCGCCACCCCAGGTGGGGAGCGGCTTGCGCTCGAAGATAGCCAGGGCCTTGAGGCGGAACTGGCGCATCCAGTCCGGCTCGCCCTTCAGGTACGAGATCTCCTCGACGACCTCGCGGCTCAGCCCCCGCCGCGACTTGAACACGTATTCCGCGGCGTCGTGGAAACCGTACTTGTAATCGCCAGGAACGATGTCCTGGATTGCCTTCGCCATCAGAAGCCCTCCTGCCGATATCTGCCGCGGCCTACCGCTCCCCGCTGGCCGCCACCGCCTCTTCGGTGAGGCCGAGTTCGGCCAGCAACGGCGCGTATCCTTCTTCTTGGAGGCGGTCAACGAGTTCCTGCCCGCCGGAGGTAACGATGCGCCCGCGCCAGAGCACGTGGACGCGGTCAGGCGTGATGTACTTCAGGAACGTCTCGTAGTGGGTGATGAGCAGCATCCCCATCTCGGGGTGCATCACCTGCTTCACGCCCTCCGCCACGATGCGGATCGCATCGATATCCAGGCCGGAGTCCGTCTCGTCCAAGATCGCGAGCTGGGGGCGCAGGACTGCGAGCTGCAGCACTTCCGCCTTCTTCTTCTCGCCGCCCGAGAACCCGTCGTTGACGTAGCGGGTGGCGAAGCTCTCGTCCATCTTCAGCAGGCGCATCTGCTCCCGCACGCGCTTCCGGAACTCCAGCGCGGGCACCTCCTTGCCGGTCACGGCTTTGAGCGCGGCCCGCAGGAAGTTGGCCATAGTCACGCCCGGGATCGCCACGGGGTACTGGAAAGCCAGGAACATCCCGCGCCGGGCGCGCTCGTCCGGCGGCCACGCCAGCACGTCCTCGCCCCGGAGCCGCACCTCCCCGGCGGTCACCTCGTAGCGCGGGTGCCCCATCAGCGTATAGGCGAGCGTGCTCTTGCCCGAGCCGTTCGGCCCCATGAGCGCGTGGATCTCGCCCTGCTCGATGGTGAGGTCGACGCCGCGGAGGATCTCCTTGCCGTCGACCGCCACATGCAAGTTACGAATCGCGAAGAACGGGCTGGTGTCACTCATGGCGTCGTACACATCGCCTTTCTGGAGGCGCGCTCGATAGAGTCCAAGCTGATGAAAGCGACGTCCGCCTCGCGGCACAGGTCCGCGAGCGTAGTCGAGTCGAGCACCTGCTCGATGCTGGCCCGCACGCGCTGCCAGAGCGTGCGGGAGGCGCACACTGGCTCCCGCTCGCAGGAGCCGGGGATGTAGCCCTCCTCGGTGCACTCCACTGGCGCGATCGGGCCCTCGAGCGCGCGGTAGATCTCACCCACCGTGATGGCCGCTGGCGCCCGCGCCAGGCGATAGCCCCCCGCCGCGCCGCGCACCGCCTCGACGAGCCCGGCGCGGCGGAGCGCCGCCATCAGCTGCTCCAGGTAGCCGAGCGAGATGTGCTCCACCCGCGCGACCTCGCTGAGCGCCACCGGCCCGTGGCCGTACGCCCGGGCGAGTTCGGTCATCGCTCGCAGTCCGTAGTGCGCTCGGCTCGAGACTCTCACGGCCATCTTCCGGCGAATTCCTAGTTGTTCACTAGGAATTGTAGTCGACTGCCCGGCGGGTGTCAAGCGCGGGGCGCCGGGGCGGCGCTAGCGCGCGTGCCATGCGGCAGGGCGCTCGAAGCGCTCGAGGAGGAGGCCGAAGGCCGCTCCCAGTAGCAGCCAGAACAGCGTTAGCCCGCTCAGCGACAGCACGCGGAAGGTTGCGACGAGCTCGCCAGGGAGCGCCACCGGATCGGGATTGGCGGGCATCAGCGCGTAGAGCGCGCCGGCCCACACGACGTAAGTAGCCGCGGCGAGGCCCCAGGCCACGGTGCCGCGCGTGCGGGGGCGCAGCAGGCGGTACACCCAACCCGCGGCCAGTAGCCCCCCGATCGACAGGACCCAGAAGAGGATGAACAGACTCTGGCGGTAGGCGATGGTCTCGGCTTCGCCCACGCCGGGGGGATTAGCGGGATATTTAAGGAAGGGGTAGAGCGCGACGAGCCAATAGGCCACGAGGGCCGAGAGCAGCGCGTTGACCAGCAGGTTGGCGGTCCCGAAGCGCGGGCGGACCAGGGCATAGGCCGCGCCGAAGAGGAGCCCCACCACGAGACCGTAGAGCAACCAGCCGATAATGAGCCCGCCCCGCTGCAGGTCGCGCGACACGACGGGGGGCGCCTCGTCTCCGGCCGGGTGGGTGCGCTGCTCCAGGGCGATGGCCTGCTCGATGACCGGTTCGATCGCCACGTAGTGCAGCAGGCCGACGGCGAGGCCTGCCAGCAAGCCCGCAAGCAGCACGGCGCTCAGGATGCTACCAACGCGCGGCGTGTCCATCGGCTCTCCTCACAGGCCAGCACCCTCGGCTAGTGGCAGGGGAAGCCCGCGGCGTGACGTGCATCGTGCAGGAGCTCGTGGATGAGGTTGAGCTGGTAGGCTGTGTCGCCCTGCACCAGCGCGAGCGTCTGCCCTTGATCGAAACCCAGCACGAACAGCCCCCACAGGGCCAGCGCCATCGCGAGGGCGAGCAACCAGGGAAAGGCCACCGGCCGGGCGGTCTGTTCACGCATCGGAACCCTCCTTCGCGGCGATCGTGTAAGCGTCTCCGTGACTAACGGGCGGCGAGCGCGACTCCGGCCGAGCACCGTGTCTCAGCGGGACGTTCCCGGACGCATCGAGAAGCTAGCAGCTGCGCGCCGCGAGGCGGCGCAGCATAGCCTGCAGGGTAGCGCGGCGCTGGCCAGGAAGCACCACCGTCGCCTGGAGCGCGTGAGGAGCACGGATGCTCGCCGGTACAGCCCTCGTAGCTATAGCAGCTTCGTCTCCCGCCGTCAAGACCAGGGCTGAGCGCGGGCCGGTGAGGGAAGCGGGCTACGGCTGTCAGCAATAGGTGAGGTAGGGGCAGCGGGTCGCGCCGCCGCCCGGAATGAACGGCGTAGCCAGAATCGGCGTGGCAGTCGGCGCGATAGCCGTCCGCTGGCTGCTCACGGTGGGGCGCGGCGTGAGGCCCCGCAAAGGGGCCGCGGTGGGGACCGGCGTGGGCAGGGGCGGCGGCACCGTGGGCGGCGGCGTGGGCGGCACCGGGGTAGGGGGCACGGGGGTAGGGATGGGGGTGGGGGGAATGCGCACCGGAGTATCGGCAGGCATGGGCGTCACGGGAGGAGGAGTCGCGGTGACCACCTGGATCTCCGGGGTGGGCGAGAGGACGACCGCCGCGGTCGCCGCTGCAGTGGGCGGCTCGGACGTGCTCTCGGGCGCCGGGGCCTCGGCCACGACGGCCGGGCGCGCCGGCGGGGCTGGGGGCGGCGCAGGCGGGGGCGCGCTGACGACCACAGGCCGCTCCGGCGTGGGGGGGCGCTCTGGCAGCGCCGTGGCCACCACCAGCGGCCGGAGCGGCCCGATGGTAGCGTCGAGCCCCGCGAAGACATCGGCAGCCTCGGGCTCGGTAGGGGGCGGCCGTTCGCCAGTCGGCTCCTCCGGCGTTGCCCGCTCCCCGCTCGCCGCCAGAGCCGCGGGCGTGCTGGTGGGAGCGCTCGCTATCGCCGGCAAGGGATAGCGGAGCATGGCTAGGGCGCTGCGCGGCGACGGGCCCGCTGCAGGGTTGAGCGGCTGCACGGCGCGCACCTGCTCATCCAGCCACTGGAAGGCGGTCATCTGGATCTCGCCGGCGCGGAGCCGCCCGCGCAGGAGCGCGGCTGCAGGGGTGCTCTCAACGCCGGGGCGTAGCGCCCCGATCGCGATCGCGACCTCGCCGGTGTCCATGGCGCGCAGGGTCAGGTCGTACTCCTCGACTGGTGCGGGGACGGTAAATACCTGCGCGTCGCCGTCGGTGGTGAGGCGGGCGAGCGGGATCTGGGCGGCGTAGGCCTCCGCTTGGGGGTGGTACCCTAGACTCCGTCCTCGGGCATCCGTCAGGAGCGCTCGGACAGGGCCCTCTACCCGGACCTGCAGCGCTACAGGCGGGGGCGTGGTAGGCTGTGGCGCGCCCGGTGGCGAGCCCGGCAGCACGCGCACGGTGAACCCAGGCGGGATCTCCACATCGCTGTTCTGCGCGCGGCCGAACACCGTTCCTGTGACTGCAGTCACCGTGGTCAACCCATCAGGGGTTACCAGGGTGGCGAACTCACTGCCGCGGGCGAAGAACCGCCCGGCTGGGCTAGCCAGCAGGAAGCCGGACAGTGGCGAGGGGGTGTCTACGGCGCGGGTCCAGCTGCTGCCCAGGGGCTGCTGGACGATCACGGCCGTTGCGCCGGTCTCGGGATCCCGCTCGAAGCGCTGGAGCACCACCTCGGTGTTCGGCTCGAGGGTGGTGGTGGAGCCATCGAAGTACAGCACGGTCGCGTAGCCATTCGGCCCGGTGCGCACCCGGTCGCCCACCTGGACCGGGCGCTGGCCGACAACCGCTTCGAAGGCCGCGGCGCCAGCCGGCTGGAGCTGGACCTCGCCGCTCAGCGCCACCACCGTCGCCTGGTCTACCAGGTACAGCGCTCCTACCGGGACCACCGTCTCGACCGGCTGCAGGAGCAGGCGCCCGGCGATGGCGCCACCGGCGAGCACGGCGGCCAGCCCGATGGCCAGCCAGTAGCGCGCGGGGAGGTTTCGCGCTGCCAACCGCCGTAAGGGGCCGATCGGCTTCACCGGTGAGTCGATCCTTTCGCGCTCGTTGCTTTGAGCCGTCTGGGCCGGGACGTGGCACCCCGCCGCGCTCCTCAGCGCGCCAAGCTTGCCGTATGGCGCGTGGGGTTGTCAAGCGATTCCCACCTCTGCCGGGACACAGGCGTCGGCCTGGTTCGTGTATCCGCCGTGCATCCCGGGCAGGGCGGGGGAAAGGTGTACAGGGGAGGCGGCCCCTGGGTACACTGGGTTGTCTGCCGGGCGGTGCGCCCGGGAAGCCAGAGAGGGGTACGGAGCGAGATCATGCGGCGAGCCACGCGAGCGATCCTGCTAGTGCTCATGCTGCTCGGCCTCGCGGCCCCGGCGCGGGCGCAGCAGAGCGAAGAAGAGGAAGCCGTCCCGCCGGCTACGGCGCCGGTGCCTCTCAGCACCGCGCTGCGTAACGCGGGCTATACGCTCACTGCCGAGGAGGCTGCGTATCTCGACGCGGACGAGGAAGTCACCGAACAGTTCCTCACCCCGCTGCTCACGGTCGAACTGCATGCCCCTTACGTGCAGGACGAGTACTCGCGGCAGATCGTGCTGGCGGAGCTGCGCCGCCTAGCGGCGCTCGACCCCACCGCGACGCCGGTAGCGCCGCCCCCCACGCTCGCGGAACTCCACCGCCTCGCGCTGGCGCGGCGCACGAGCTTGCAGGAGGCGGCACGCCAGTGGCTCGAGGGGCTGGAGGCCAACGATCCCGCCTGGGTGGCGCGGGGAGCGGAGGCCTATGGGCGAGCGCGTCAGGCAGAGGCCGACTGGTACGCGCTGCTCCGCCAGCGCCTGAGCGCCTCGGGGCCGGCCGCGCCGTAGCTCCGCAGGGGGGCGCCCGCCCCTCCTGATGGCAGAGCGCAGCGGGCGCGCCCGGCTCTGCTACTGCCGCACCGACCGGTGCACATTCCTGGTGCTGCAGCTCGCGCCGCGGCGCCGTAGGCCTACGCCGGCTGCGCGTGTAGCCGGCGACGGTGTGGCGACCGGGCGTGAGCTTTCTTAGGCCTCCCCTAATCCTAATACCGGTGCTGAGGGCGCAGGGCGCCCCGATGGTCGTCTGCTGATGATCGACTGAGCGAGGAGGCAGGCGTGAGGGTAGGGACCGTAGCCGCGGTGGTAGGAGTGACGTTCCTGGTGACCGCTGCTCTAGTGATAGCCCAAGGCGTCTCGGTGGGGCCGGAGGAGCCGTCCACGCCGCAGGGGCCATGCGAGCCGCGTGCCGCGCTGGAGTCCCCGCCCGCGGACGGCCGGCCGCTGCGCGGCATCGTGCCCGTCGGAGGCTGGGCGGTCGATCTAGCCAGCCCGGCGGGCACCGGTGTAACCGAGGTGCACGTCTATCTTGACGGCTACGGGATCGAGCCAGGGCACACCTTCATCGGCCGGGCCGAGTACGGCGCTTCCCGGGTCGATGTAGCCCAGCAGTTCAACGATGCCCGCTTCGCCCCCTCGGCCTTCAGCCTCTCCTGGGATGCCTCCACGGCGGGCGCGGGCGCCCACACGCTCGTCGTCCTGTACCGCACGCGGTGCGGTTGGGCGAGCCTGACGCAGACCGTGCTGGTCGACGGGCCGACCATTGTCCTGAACATCGACTCGCCCCCGCAAGGCTCGCCGGTCAGCGCGCCGGTGCGGATCGAGGGCTGGGCCGCTGACCCCCAGGCGGCCCAAGGGACCGGGGTGACCCGCGTCGATCTCTACCTCGATGGCCAGATCACGACGCGCGGCGTCCCGCTGGGCGAGGTTCCCTATGGCGAGCAGCGCCCGGATGTGGGCGCCAGCCTGGGCGGGGAGGACGAGCTGGCCCGCGCTCGCTTCAGCCGCAGCGGCTTCGCGCTCGTCTGGAATCCGGCCGGGGTGGCGCCGGGCACCCACAGCCTGACTTTCTATGCCCAAGGCCCCAGCGGCGCCGTGGCCCGCTCGCTGACTCTCCAGGTCACGCCTGCGGCGAGCGGTGTGCTGCGGACGCCCACCATCGCCCCGATAGGGACGGTGCTCGGCCGTAGCACGGAGCCCTTTAGCTTGGCGGTGGTTGGCACGGGCCCGACCGCGGTAGCGCTGAGCTGGTCGCCAGTCTCCGGCGCGGTCACGTATGATGTGCTGGCGGCGGAGGGGGTAGCGGCGTTCTTCAACGCCCAGACGGGGCTGACCGAGACCCGCGCCACGATCAGCGGGCTGGCGCCCGGGCGATCCTACCGCTTCATGGTGCGCGCGCTGGACGCTACCGGAGCCGAGATCGCCCACTCGAATATAGTGAACATCACTACGAGCGCGATCGTGACTACCCCCACGCCGATCCCCACGAATACCCCGTTGCCCAGCCCCACGATTCCAGGCCAGTTCTAGCCCGGCGCGGCGCGGTTCCTCCTATAATCTTGGGTAGAAGGGTGGGCGCGCGCCGGGCAGGGAGCGCCGCGGACGCGTGCGCCGAACAGGGAGGCGATGTCGCGATGTCGTTGCACCTGCACTGCCCCTACTGCGGCGAGTTGCTGGACGAGGACCGCCTGGTGGTCACCACGTCGGCTCGCGAGGGCACGCGGCAGGAGACGTATGACCTCGCCTGTCGCTGCGGCACCCGGCTGCGGCTTCAGCTCCCACCGGAGCGCTGGACGCCCGCTCGTCGGCGGCGCCGCGGCCGCGGGCGCCCACGGTCGCGGCCGGAGCTGCGTAGGGCGCCGCGCGGCACAAAGGCCCCGGCAGGGGAGGAGCCCTCGCTCCCACGGCCCTCGGCCGATCACCCCTTCCCGTTTACCCCGTGGCAGTATGCGCGGCTGCTGATCCTGCGCAGCCGGGTGCGCGAGGGGGAGGTAAACGAGGGATAGGCCGCGGCCGGCGGTGCTAGGGGACGGGCTCGCGCCGCACTGTCTGTTGCCAACGTGTGTTCAGCCAGCGCGTGAACTGGTCCACGAGTGCGAGCGTCGCGCCGGCTGCAACGGCCCCCACCAGCTTCTCGGCAAGGCCTGTTCCCGTCCCGACGGGTTCGCGGCTGCTGGGCATCGCGGCGGGGTTAGCGCCGGCGCGCCGCAGCGCGGCTGTGCGCCGGTGGGCCTGGGCACGGCGGTATGAGCGGTACCAGAGTGCGAGAACAATCGCCCCGGACGTGAGCGCCAGTGCCCCGAGGGCTGCCGGCTGGGTGACCGCCTGCCGGCGGGCGGCGATGAACAACTGCCCGCGGTGCTGGAGCGCGTCAAGCAGGCGGCTGGCCTCGGTACGGAGCGCTGCTATCTCGCCTGCGGTTTCAGCCGCTGTTTCACCCACTCCCAGTTCTCCTGCAGCGCGGCCCGCGTGCGTTCGAAGGGGCGTGTCGGAAAGCGTCGTCGGCCTTGGAACAGACACAGCAGGCCGAGCACGGCGAAGAGCACGAGCCAGAGCAGCGCGGCGCCCCAAGATGGCCAGCGCAGGAGCGCGGCTGTGCCGGTGATCAAGACCACGGGCACACAGATGGCAGCGAGCAGCAGGAGGCCCGCCCCCACCGCGAGCCAGAGGGCGCTGCGCTTCGCATGCTGCCAGTCTTCGCGTGCCTCCTGCTTGGCCAGGGCGATCTGCTTCTCGACCAGGGTAGAGACGGCATCGAACAACCGGCGGACCAGCTCGGGAAGGCCGAGTTGTTCGTAATCGGTGGCGGCCACGTGCGCCCCTCCTTCTCCTCCGAACGGCCGCGCCCCGTTCGAGAGACACCCCCGTGCCAGCACCCACTGGCGGCTGGGGGCTGGCCGGGGCGTTGCGCTCTAGAAGCGATACCGCTGTGAAAGTATAGTGCACGGCGCGGCCGCTCACGTGAGCACCGGTGGCGGAGACAACCGGTCGAGCAGCTGCTCGAGCGCTTCGCCGGCGAGGAAGAGCGAGCCGGCGACGACCACGAGCCCCGTGGACTCGCAGCAGGCCCAAGCCCGGGCAAGCGCCTGCGCTGTCGTCGGTGCTTCCGCTACCTGGGCTCCGGCGGCGCGGGCGGCAGCCGCGATGACCGCGGGGGGCGCCGCGCGGGGATGCTGAGCGCGCGTCGCGATGACCACGCGGGCGAGGGGGGCGAGGCGCGCCGCGATGCCGGCGATGTCCTTGTCGGCGCTGCAGCCCAGGACCAGGACGATGGGCCGACCGGGAAAGCATTCGGCCAGGGTCTCGCGCAGCCGCTCGGCCGACTCCACGTTGTGGGCGACGTCGACGACGAGCGGCGGAGGGCCGGGGAACACCTGGATGCGGCCGGGCCAGCATAGCGTGGCCAGGCCACGCGCCACGGCGGCCTCCGGCACGGGCCGGCCCACACTGGCCAGCGCCTGGGCGGTGGCGATCGCCAGCGTGGCATTCTCGCGCTGGTGCCATCCCAGGAGCGGCAGCGTGAGCTGGTCGTAGGCCACGGCCGGGCCACGCACAGCGAACCGGCCCCCCTGCGCGAGCGGCTCGCGGGGCTCCCAGATCCACTCTCGCCCCACCCACTGCAGGCGCGCGCCCACGCTGGCCGCGACCGCGTGCAGCACCCGCGCGGCGTCGGCGGGCTGCCGGGCACTGAAGGCGGGGCGGCCCGGGCGCAGCACCCCGGCCTTCTCCCGCGCCACGTCCGCGAGGGTGGGGCCGAGGGTCGCGAGGTGGTCCTCGCTGATCGCGGTGATCACGCTCGCGATCGGGTCGAGGACGTTGGTGGCATCGTGTGCGCCGCCTACCCCCACCTCGACGACTGCGAGGTCTACCCCGACGCGCGCGAAGTAGGTCAGGGCCAGCGCTGTGCCGACCTCGAACGTGGTGTAGGTGCCTAGCAAGGGCCAGCGCCGCTGGCTCTCCTCTACGAGGGGGCGCACCTCCGTAGCGAGGGCGGCGACGGCAGCGCAGGGGATGAAGGTGCCGTTAGCCCAGATTCGCTCGCGATAGCTGACTAAGTGGGGCTGGGTGTAGCGCCCCACCCGCCAGCCGGCGGCCTGGAGGATAGCCGCGAGCATCGCGGCTGTGGAGCCTTTCCCTTTGGTGCCGGCGATCAGCACGGTCGGGTAAGCTTCCTGGGGATTGCCCCACAGCGCGAGCAGGCGGCGCATCCGCACCAGCTTGCGCGGCCAATCGGCCCGGATAGCTTCGGGCGAGCGGGGCACAGCCGACAGGCCGTAGAGATACGCCAGCGCCGCCTGGTAGGCGGGATCGCTGACCGCCGTGTCGGGCGGGGGCAGGGCCTCGGCCGGGCGCACCGGCGGGCCAGGCGATAGCAGCGTATGCGCCCGGGGAAACTCCCCGGGCGCATGGGCGGCGAGGGGGCGGCTAGCTACCTGCTCGCTCTCCATGGCTAAGGTATTGTAGGCTTTCGTGGGCGGCGGTGTCCGCCTGGCCGAGCGGTGTCCGCCCGCCCGGGCGGCGAGGCCGGTGCAGGAAGTGGCTACCCAAAGTGGGGGCGAACCCTTATACTGGGGAGTGGTCGAATGGCGGTCTCCGAGCAGGAGACGCGCCATTCCGCTGCCGCCCTTCCGGCATGCGAGATCGTCCCCTGACGTAGGCTATCTCGGTGAGATCGCGATGGAGCGCGTATGGCTAAGCTCAGGCTGGAAGTCGTAACTGCCGAGCGCGAGGTCTACGCGGACGATGTCGACCTCGTCGTTGCCCCGGCCACGGAGGGCGAGGTGGGGATCTTGCCTCGCCATGCCCCGCTGCTCACGACCTTGCAGCCTGGCGTGCTGCGCCTGAAGAAGGACGGCGAAGAGGTGCTCATGGCGGTCAGCGGCGGGTTCCTCCAGGTGTTCAACGACCGCGTATTGATTCTGGCGGACGCCGCGGAGCGGGAGAGTGAGATCGAGGAGAGCCGGGCCGAGCAGGCGCGCCAGCGGGCGCTCGCCGTGCTCCAGGCGGCGGCCCGTGGCGAGCCGGTCCAGGCCGAGGCGGCGCGGCTGGCGCTGCGCCGCTCCCTGGCGCGGCTCGAGGTCGTTCAGCGGCGACGCCGACGGCGGGGCGAGTCGTGAGCGTCACTCCGGGAACCCTCTCTCCGACTTTCGATGCGCGGCGTCCGCTTGAGGGCGGCACGATCGTCGTGGAGGGCGGCTATCCGCTGCGAGGGACGGTGACGATCGGCGGGGCGAAGAACGCCGGACTCCCCATCCTCGCGGCGTGCCTGCTCACCTCGGAGCCCTGTACGATCAGCAATCTGCCCGACATCGAGGACATCCACACCATGCTCGCGGTGCTGCGCACGCTGGGGGTGGAGGTCGAGCGCCACGACCGCCATACCGTCACCGTGTGCGCCCGCGAGATCACGGCGACGCGGGTGCCGCGTGAGCTGGGCACCCGGATGCGGGCCTCGTTCCTCGTCATGGGCCCGCTGCTCGCGCGACTCGGGCGCGCCGAGGCGCCCCACCCGGGCGGCTGTGCGATCGGGGTGCGGCCTGTCAACGTCGACGTCCGCGGCTTCCAGGCGATGGGCGCGCGGGTGGAGCAGCGCGATGGCTTCTACATCGCCGAGGCGGCGCGCCTCCATGGCGCGCGGCTCTACCTCGACTACCCGAGCCATACGGGCACCGAGAACCTGCTCATGGCGGCCTGCTGCGCCGAGGGGACGACGGTGATCCGGCATGCCTCGATGGAGCCCGAGGTCGGTGATCTGGCCCACTTCCTACAGGCCATGGGCGCCCAGATCGAGGGGATCGGGACCAGCACGCTCGTCATCCACGGCGTGCCCCGCCTCCACGGCGCGAACTACCGCGTCATTCCCGACCGCCTCGCGGCCGGCACGTACCTGATCGCGGGGGTCATCTCCGGGGGCGAGGTGACGGTGGTGGACGTCGTGCCCGAGCATCTCGAGCCGGTCACCTACAAGCTCGCGGAGGCGGGCGCCCGGGTAGAGGAAGGCCCGGACTGGGTCCGCGCCGGGGCCGGCGAGCGGCTCACGCGGGTCGATGTGCAGGCTATCCACTACCCCGGGTTCCCCACGGACCTGCAGGCGGCCTTTGCCGCCTTGCTGACGCAGGCCGAGGGCGTCAGCGTGATCCATGAGCGGGTGTTCGAGAACCGCCTGGAGTACGCTGCCGAGCTGCGCAACATGGGCGCCATGATCGAGGTTGACGCGAGCGGCCAGCGCGCCCGGATCGTGGGCCCCACGCGCCTGCACGGGGTGCCGCTCGCCTACGCGCGCGATATCCGCTCCGGCGCGGCGGTGGTGCTGGCGGCGCTCGCGGCCACGGGCCGGACCGTCATCATTCATGCCTACCACCTCGACCGCGGCTACGAAGACTTCGTAGAGACGCTGGTCAGTTTGGGAGCACGGGCTCGGCGCCTCAACTCGATGGAGGCGGCCGAGGAGCTGCTGCGGGTGCCCGAGTATTCCCCATGAGTGCAGGGCGCGTGCGACCGGCCCGGCGCTTCCCCCCGGCGGCTAGTCCCCGGCGCGAGACGTAGCCGTGTTCACCAAGCAGGTGGGCATAGACCTGGGCACCTCATACGTGCGGGTCTATGTGCGCGGCCGGGGCCTCGTCCTCCAGGAGCCGACCGTGGTGGCCTACTCGGCCACCGACGAGCGCGTGCTCGCCGTCGGCCGCGAGGCGCGCGAGATGGAGGAGCGCGCCCCGCCGCGCATCGTGATCTGTCGTCCGATCCGCGACGGGGTGATCGCCGACTACGGAGTGACCACCGCGCTGCTCCGTCACGTCCTCCAGCGCGCGGTCGGCCGGAGCCCCTTCGTGCGGCCCACAGTGATGGTCTCCATCCCTGCGGGAGTGACCAATGTCGAGAGTCGCGCCGTGCTGGATGCTACCCTCCAGGCCGGCGCGCGCCAGGTGTACCTCATCCCCGCCCCGCTGGCTGCCGCGTTGGGGGCGAACATCCCCATCGCCGGGCCGAGCGGTAACCTCCTGGTCCATCTGGGCGGGGGGACGTGCGAGGCCGTGGTGCTCTCCCTCAACGATATCGTGGTCAGCAGCACCATCCGGCAGGGGGGCAACCGGATCGACGAGCTGATCGCGACCTTTCTCAAACGCAAGCACAACCTGATCGTCGGGCGGCACACGGCCGAGGATGTTAAGCTCCAGATCGGCAGCGCGCTGCCGCTGGCGGAGAACGTGAGTCTAGAAGTGAAGGGTGTGGACCAAGTCACCGGCCTGCCCCGCTCGGTCGTGGTTAGCTCCTGGGAGATCACCGAGGCGATAAGCGAGGCGCTCGCCGCTATCGTTGCGAACGTCCGTGCCGTTCTAGAGCAAACCCCGCCCGAGCTGGCCTCCGACGTGGTCGATAAGGGGATGATCCTCACCGGCGGGGGCGCGCTGCTCCGCAATCTCGACAAGCTGTTGACGCGCGAGGTCGGGGTGCCCGCGTACCTCGCGGACGAGCCATCCGCCTGCGTGGCTATCGGTGCGGGGAAAGCGCTCGAGCATTTCAAGATCCTTCGCTACAGCCTGCTCCATGCCGGCGGGTAGCGTCCACGTGTGCCGGGGGCCGGTACGCGCGCAGGCGCGACGGCGGGCACCTTGGCGAGGTCTAGCACGTGTATCCGCTCCTGCGCGAGAGTCTCCCTAGCACGCCTCCCCCTGCTGCCCCGGCGCCCGTCGCCCCACCGGGACGCGGGATCGGCCGTAACGTCCTGTATCTGGGACTGACCAGCCTGATCACGGATATCTCCGCGGAGATGGTGCACTCCATCCTGCCGGTCTACCTGGTCTTCCAGCTGCGACTGACGCCCCTTCAGTTCGGCTTGATCGATGGCTTGTACCAGGGGGTAGCTGCCGTGGTGCGGCTGGCGGGCGGGCTCGCGGCGGACCGCTGGTGCCGCTACAAGGAGGTGGCCGCCAGCGGCTACGCCCTGTCGGCTGTCTGCAAGCTGGGGTTCCTGGCGGTGGGAGAGGCCTGGCTGGGGTTGGCGGCAGTCGTGCTGCTCGACCGAGTGGGCAAGGGCGTGCGTACCGCGCCCCGCGACGCGCTGATCTCGCTGAGCAGCGCGCGTGAGCGCCTCGCGACTGCCTTCGGCGTGCACCGCACCTTCGACAGTGCCGGCGCGATGCTCGGGCCGCTAGTGGCCTTCGGCTTGCTCGCGCTGGTACCGAGCGGGTTCGACGTCGTGTTCGTGACGAGCTTCTGTCTCGCCCTGGTCGGGCTGGGGGTGCTGCTGCTCTTCGTCGAGAACCGCTCCGCGCCCACGGTGGCGCCGGAGCAGCCCATGCCTTCGGCGCGCGCGGCTGCCGCCCTGCTCGTCCACCGACGCTTCGGCGCACTCGTCGCCGTTGGCACGGCGCTCGGCCTGGCCACGATCAGCGACGGATTCATCTACTTGGCGCTGCAGCGGCAGGGGGCGCTGAACGCCGGCCTGCTGCCGCTGCTCTACGTAGCGACCGCGTTCTGCTATTTCCTGCTCGCCCTGCCCGCCGGCTGGCTGGCCGACCGGCTCGGCCGGCCGGCGGTGCTTGTGGGAGGCTACCTGCTGCTCCTGAGCGTCTATGCGGGGCTGCTCTGGCCGCTCTGGGGGCCCATGCAGGTAGGCGCCAGTGTGGCGCTGCTCGGCGCCTACTACGCGGCGACTGATGGCGTGCTGATGGCGCTGGGGAGCACAGCGCTGCCTGCCACGCTGCGAGGAAGCGGCCTCGCGCTCCTGGCCACCGCCACCAGCGTGGCGCGGCTGCTCTCCTCGGTGTTGTTCGGCGCCGTCTGGACCGTGGGCGGTCTTCAGACCGCTATCGCGCTGTTCGCGGCGGGGCTCGCAGGGGCTATACTGGTGGCTATAGTCGTCCTTCGTTGGCTGTGGGCGAAGCGCGAGGAGGCCCGATGAAGCGTCCGGCCTCGCCACACGTCTCGCGCGCGCAGCTCTTCGCCGTGCTGTGTGTGCTCTGCCTGCTCGGCGCCGCGGGGTACACGACGCTAGCCCTACTGCGCGCCGAGTCAGCAGGGCGGCAAGCGCCTAGCGCGGCAACCGGGGATCCCGCGGTGCTAGCGAGCGTGGCGAGGGAGCCGCACGTGCTGTTCGTGAGCACTGCGGTTGGCGAGACCTACGGGAAGATCGCCTTGGTCCCGCTCACCGCCCCCGACGGGCCCCGCTACGCGACCGCGCTGGCGTGCGAGCGCGTCTACTTCGCGGGCGGCGCGGGGTTCTGTCTGGGCTACAACACCATAGGTGGCATCCTCTCCAGCTACAGCGCCTATGCGTTCGATGACCGCTTCGCGCCAGTCCAGCCCTTTCAACAGGGCGGGATTCCCAGCCGCGTGCGCATCTCGCCTGATGGGCGCTACGCGGCGACAACGGTGTTTGTAACGGGCCACTCGTATATGGAGAGCGGCTTCTCGACACAGACGCAGCTCATCGACCTGCGCACTGGGGAGGTGCTTGCCGACCTCGAGCAGTTCACGGTCTGGCGCGATGGCGCAGTGTTCCAGGCCGTGGACTTCAACTTCTGGGGCGTGACCTTCACCCCCGATGGGGACCGCTTCTACGCCACGCTGGCCTCCGGCGGCAAGACGTATCTCGTCGAGGGCGACCTCGCGGCGCGGCAGGCCCGCGTCCTGCGCGAGAACGTCGAATGCCCCTCGCTCTCGCCCGACGGGACGCGGCTGGCGTTCAAGAAGCGTGTCGAGGTGGGCGGGCGGTTCGAGTGGCGCCTGCATCTACTCGACCTCGCCACCTTGATGGAGACTCCGCTGGTCGCTGAGACGCGCAGCATCGACGACCAGGTGGAGTGGCTGGACGACGCGCACCTCCTCTACGCGTTCGGCGAGGACGGCCTGCACCGCACGGCGGCCACGAACATCTGGGTGCTCGCTGTCGACGAGGGGAGCCCGCCCCGCGTCTTCATCCCGCAGGGCTACTCGCCGGCCGTGGTGCGGGCGCGCTAGCTAGCGCACGGCTCCCCGGCGGGGCTACTCAGGCGCGCTCTCCCACGTGCAGGGTCACGGTGCCGAGGCCCAGCAGCGCATAGCGCACTCGCACGAAGCCCGCGTCCTGGATGATCGCGGCTAGCGCGGCCGGGGCGGGGAACCGGTCGACGGACTGGGGGAGGTAGGTGTAGGCGCTCACATCGCCCGCCACCAGCGCGCCCAGCAGCGGGACCCAGCGGTGGAAATACAGGCGGAAGAGCCGCCGGAACAGCGGCTGCGTCGGCGGGGTCAGCTCCAGGCACACCAGGCGCCCGCCGGGCCGCAGCACCCGCGCCTGCTCGGCGAAGGCCCAGCGGAGATCGGCCACGTTGCGGACCGTGAACGCCGAGGCCACGCAGTCGAAGGTCTCGTTGGGGAAGGGTAGCCGCAGCGCGTCGGCCAGGACAAAGCGCACGCGTGCGGCGAGGCCCGCGGCAGCGGCGCGGCGGGGCGCGCGGGCGAGCATCGGCGGGGCGAAGTCGACGCCCACGACGCGGCCGCGCGGCATGGCCGCGGCGAGCGCGATGGCGAGCGCGCCGGTTCCGGTCCCCACGTCGAGGGCATAGCCGTCCGGCGGGAGCTGGGCGGCGGCCACCGCGCGCCGGCGCCAGCTGGCGTCCAGGCCGAAGGTCATGAGCGTGTTGAGCAGGTCGTAGCGGGCGGCGATCCGCCCGAACATGCGCGCTATCGTGATGGGACGCGAAGGGTCGGCGTGTGTCACCGCTTCCTCGGCCGAAACCGGTGGCTGAACTCGCCGCAGTAGAGGCGCGATCGCCGCTCGCCCGCCCACTGCCGCAAGGCGGGATCGAGGGCCGTCCCGACGAGGATGAGCGCCTGCCGCGTGATGCGCGCCGCCCGCACCTGGGACGCGATGTCGGCCAGCGTGCCGCGCAGGATCTGCTGGTCCTCCCATGTGACGCGGTAGACCACCGCCGCAGGCGTGTCCGGGGGATAGCCGCCCGCCTGGAGCTCGGCCACGACCGCCTCGATGGACGCCGCGCTGAGGAACAGGACTAACGTGGCGCCGTGGCGCGCCAGGGCCCGCAGGTCCTCATTCGGTGGCCGCGCGGTCCGGTGGGGGCGGCGGGTGAAGATCACCGTCTGCACGAGGCCGGGCACCGTCAGCTCGGCGCCGAGCGCGGCGGCGGCGGCGAACGCTGAGCTGACGCCGGGCACGATCTCGTAGGGGATGCCGGCAGCTTCGAGGCGGACGAGCTGCTCGTGGAGCGCGCCGTAGAGGGAGGGGTCGCCACTATGCAAGCGGGCGACGGTGCGGCCGGCCTGGCAGGCGGCATACATGCGCTCCCACACCTCCTCGAGCGTGAGCCCGGCGCTGCCCACCACCTCGGCGTCGGGGCGGGCGAAGGCACACACGGCGGGGTGCACTAGCGAGTCGGCGTAGATGACGAGGTCGGCCTCGCCCAAGAGCCGTCGCCCCTTGAGCGTGAGCAGCTCCGGATCGCCCGGGCCGGCGCCGATGAAGTAGACCTTACCTAGCATGGCGGCCGGGCCTCCGCCAGGGAAGCGTCTGCCCGCGCCCGGCGCACGATGAGCAGCGCGAAGTAGTCCGGCGACCGGGCGGGCAGCGCGGCGAGATCGCGCACGATCTCCTGCTCTGGCCGCCCGACGCGCCGGACCCAGACCGCAGTGGCGCCCGCCGCGGCGATCGCTGCCCGGACCGCCGCTAGGTCCGGCCCGGGCTTGAGCAGCACCACGGTGTCGTACGCGCGCAAGGCGGCGGCGAGATCGGCGCCGGCGTGAGTCGCCGGCAGCACCGCCAGCCGCTCGTCGCCATCTACCAGCGGCTCGGCCAGCGCGGCCGCCGCCGCGCTCCCCGACCACACCCCTGGCACCACCTCGACGGCGACCTCGGGGTGGCGCGCGCGCAGTGGCAGGAGCGCGTGGACGAAGGTGCTGTACAGCAGGGGATCGCCCTCGGTGACGAAGGCGCCGCGGCGGCCGCCGCGGAGGCGGGCCGCGATCAGGTCGGCGTTGGCGTCCCAGCGCGCGCGGTCGGGCGGCTGGCCGCGGCGCGTCGGGTAGACCAGCGGCACGATCTCCTGCCGCAACGGGTCGAGATAGGCCGCGACGATCTCCCCGGCGTAGCTCGGGGCGCCGGGCGCGCGGGTGGGCAGGAAGACGACCTCAGCTGCGCGGAGGAGCCGGAGGCCCTTGACGGTGATTAGCTCCGGGTCGCCAGGGCCCACCCCGATCCCGTACAGCACCCCGCCCGGGCTGCTCGGCGCGGGCGGGGCGGCTGGTAGCCCAATCGCGTGCTCGCTCACCGCGCCTCCTCCGCCGTCTCAGCCCGCCAGGCGGTCAGCACGAACACCGGGTGCAGCGCGGCCAAGCGCGTCAGCTCGCCCACCGCCCGGCCGCGGGCGACGGCGAGCTGCACCACCTCGCAGGCCCAGCCGCGCCCGCGCAGCCAGCTCAGCGCCGTGTTCAGGTGCTCCAGCGTGGCGAAGTTCGCTACCAGCCGCCCGCCGGGGCGGAGCCGCGCCGTCACCAGCGCCAGCACGTCGAGCAGCCGCCCGCCGCTGCCCCCGATGAACACGGCGTCAGGGTCGGGCAGGCCGGCTAGCGCCTCGGGCGCCTCCCCCGCCACGATCGCGAGTCCGGGAGCAGGCTGGGCGGCCGCGTTCTGCTGGAGCAGCGCGAGCTGGGCTGCGTCCCGCTCGACTGCGTAGACCAGTCCGCCGGCGAGCAGCGCGCTGGCCTCCAGGCTGACCGAGCCGCAGCCTGCGCCGATGTCCCATAGCACCATACCTGGGCGCAGGCGGAGCTTGGCGAGGCTAACCGCGCGCACCTCGGCCTTAGTGATCTGGCCGTCGCGGTGCGCATAGGCCGACTCGGGGAGGCCGAATCCTGCCCGCACCGCGGGCTCGGCTCCCTCGCGCAGGAGCACCAGGACGTTCAGCGGCGCGAAGCGCTGGCCCGGCAGCTCCGTCAGGCGGCAGCACACATGCCGCTCGGCCGCGCCGCCGAGGTGCTCGAAGACGTGGGCCGGGCAGTCGGCGTGGCCGGCGGCCAGCAGCGCGGCGGCGATGGCGCCGGGCGTGTTCTGCTCGTCGGTGAGGAAGGCCACCTTCCGCGCGGCGAGCGCGCGGGGGATGAGCGGGGCCAGCGGTCGCCCGTGCGCGCTCAGCACCACGGCGTCGTGCCAGCTCTCGCCCAAGCGGGCGAACGCGAGCTGGACCGAGCTGACGTGGGGCTCCACCCGCACGCGCTCCCGGCCGAGGTGGCGTACCAGGTAGGGGGCGATCCCGTAGAAGCAGGGATCGCCGGAAGCGAGCACCACGGGGCGTTCGGCGGGCCCGGCGGCGGCGAGCCGCGCGACGAGCGCCCCGAGGTTGTCGCGGATCACGAACCGTTCCGCCGGGTGATCGGGGAAGAAGGCCAGGTGGCGTGCGCCGCCTGCCAGCAGCGTCGCAGCCGCGATCCGTTGGCAGGCCGCGGCGGTGAGGCCTGCGGGCCCGTCGTCGCCGATCCCGATGACGTACACGAGCGCTGCGGCGGGAGAGGGTGACTGCATGGTGGTGTTCTCAGCCACGGCTGAGGGCGGCCTGGCCCAGTACACTGCCGTCGAAATCGAAGATCACGCACTCGATCGCCAGAGCGCCCTGGACCACCGCCCGGCACTGCTGGCATACCAGCTCGGCCAGGCGCGAGAACACGCTGCGCAGGCCGGCCGCTAGGGCCAGCTCCTGGAAGTGGCGGGCGGTGTTGGCGCGGCGGATGCTCTCCTGCAGGGCAGGGGAAGCGCCACAGTCCGCAGCGACGGTTGCCAGGAACTGCAGATCTACCTGGTTGCTCGCCACGTGCGTCATCATGTGGCCCTGAGCGATCTTCGACATCTTGCCCACCATACCGCACAGCGTGGCGCGCACAATGCCCCGCCGCACGCAGCGGCGCAGGGCGTGACCGGTGAACTCTCCCATCTCCACGAACGCGATCTCGGGGAGGGGGAGCAGCGCCTGAGCGAACTTCTCCGACCGGCTCCCGGTGCTGAGCACGACGTGCGTCTGGCCGTTGGCCGCCGCCACATCGATCGCCTGCTCGACGCTCGCGCGCCAGGCGGCGGTGGAGTAGGGGATCACCAGGCCCGAGGTACCCAGGATCGACAGGCCGCCGAGGATCCCGAGCCGGGCGTTCAAGGTGCGCCGGGCCAGCTCCTCCCCACGGGGGATCGAGATCTCGACGTGCAACCCGCCCTGGGCCAGCCAGGCGCCGGCCGCGGCCGTCACGTGCTCGGTGATCATGCGGCGAGGCACAGGATTGATGGCCGGGCTGCCCACCGGCAGGCCCAGCCCGGGGCGCGTGACCACGCCCACCCCCTCACCGCCGGCGAGCTCCAGCCCGGGCGCCTCGCGCCGGCGGACGGTCGCCACGATCTCCGCTCCATGCGTGACGTCGGGATCATCGCCCGCGTCCTTGATGACCGAGCAGACTGCCGAGGTGGCATCGAACTGGCAGCGCTCGAGCCGGAACGTGGCGTCGATGCCCGCCGGGAGGTGGATCGTGACCTCGCTCACGGGCTGCTGCGTGAGCAACGCCCGCGTTGCGGCCATGGCCGCCGCCGTGGCGCAGGAGCCGGTGGTGTAGCCGCGGCGCAGCTTTCGCCGGCGGATGGGCGTAAGCAGCTCTTCGTCTTCCACACTGGTTCCCGTCTATCGAAGCGGTCCGGCGCACCGCGTGGCTGGCCGAGAGCAGCCATCAAACACGGAGCACCCTCTTACTGTAGCGCGGTAACTCGCGGTCAGGGTAGCCGCGCCTGCGCCAGTGCCAGGCCCGCGAGCGCGTTGACCGCCGCAGCGGCGAGCGCGGCGCCCCCACGCGTGCCGAGCACTGTCAGGTACGGAATCGCGCGGCGACAGAGCTCCGCCTTCGCCTCCGCTGCTCCCACGAAGCCCACCGGTACCCCCACGACGGCCGCCGGGGGCGGATGCCCCGCGTCCACGAGGTCGAGCAGCGCGAGAAGGGCGGTGGGCGCGGTGCCCACGGCGACGAGGCCGCCGGCCCAACAGGCAGCAAGCTGCTCCATCCCGGCCGCGGCGCGGGTAGTGTGCGCCGCCCACGCGCGCGCTGCGGCCTCCGGTGCGGCCACGGCGACGTGGAGCGGGCAGCGGAGACGCGCCAGCGGCCCGCGCTCGACCGCGACGGCGACCATCCGCACGTCCACCACCACGGGGCGCCCGGAGCACAGAGCGGCGATCGCTGCCTCGGCCACCTGGGGGTGAAAGCGGAGGGCATCTATCAGGGTCAGATCGCCTGCGGCGTAGATCATGCGGACAACAACCGCCCGCAGCGCCGGCCCGGTGGGGAGCCGCTCGCCGAGCTGGGCCTCGACATAAGCGAGGCTGCGCGCCTCGATCTCCTTGGGCGGGAGGCTGAACTGGGTAAGCAGGCGCCCCATAGTGGTCAGCCCTTCCGGCGTGCGCGCCAGGCGGTGCAGGCAGCGGCTAGCCGACGCGCCAGCAGGGGCGCGCCGGCGAGGTGCAGGTGGAGGTACGATGCCAGCAGCGGGCCGCGGGCATACCCCTCGCGCGCGGGCTGGCGCTGCGCCACAAGGTAGGCGCGCGGCGCGCCGCGTGCCAGCGTGCAGCGCGAGTAGTGGAACTCGTGGGCGCGCACGCGCTCGCCGGCCTGCAGGAGGAGGGAGGCGCGCGCGGCGGTGGCCTCGCGATAGCCCAGGGTGAGCCGGGCCTCCTGGAGGGTCACCTCGCCCGGCACCAGCCCGGCCAGGGCGTGCCGGCGTCCGGCGGCGTCCACGAGCGTCTGCATTAGATACATGAGGCCGCCGCACTCGGCGTAGATCGGCATCCCGCGGCGCGCCCGCTGGCGCAGGTCGTGGAGGAGCGTGCGGTTGGCCGCCAGCTCGGCGGCGAACAGCTCGGGGAAGCCTCCGCCCAGGTACACGCCATCGGCGTCGGCGGGCAGCGCGCTGTCGGCCAGCGGGCTGAACTCGCAGAGCTCCAGCCCCTCAGCGGCGAGCAGCTCGAGCGCGTCGGGGTAGTAGAAGCCGAAGGCGCGGTCACGGGCGATCGCCAGACATGCCCGCGGCCGCGCGGGCCGCGCCGGAATGGGGCTCGCCGCCCGCCACGCTCCGGGCAAGGATACTTCCGCCAAGCGGAGAAGCCGGTCGATGTCCACCTCCCGCGCGACGGCAGCCGCCGCGGCGCGGAAGAACGCCTGGTCCGGCCCCGCCTCGAAGCGTGGGACGAGGCCAAGGTAGCGCTCCGGCAGGCGCAGCGCCGGCTCGCGGCCCAGGGCGCCGAGCACGGGCAGCCCTGTGGCTGCTTCGATGGCCTCGGTGAGGGTGGTGCGGTGTGCCGCGCTCCCCACGCGGTTCAAGATGACGCCGACCAGCCGCACCGCCGGATCGAAGGCGCGGAATCCCAGCACCGTCGCCGCCGCGCTGCGTCCCTGGCGACTGGCATCCACGACCAGCACGACCGGCAGGTCGAGCAGCCGCGCCACCTCGGCGGTGCTCGCCTCGCCCGCGGTCCCCTGACGGCCGTCGTACAGCCCCATCACCCCCTCGATCACGGCGACGTCGGCGGTGGCCGCCGCGCGGGCGAACACCCCGCGCAGCGTCGCCGCGGGCAGCAGCCAGCTGTCCAGGTTGCGCGCGGGCCGACCGGTCGCCTGGGTGTGGTAGCTCGGGTCGATATAGTCCGGCCCGACCTTGAACCCTTGGACGCGGAGCCCGCGGGCGACGAGCGCGCCCATCAGGCCGACGGCGATCGTGGTCTTACCCACCCCGCTGGCTACGCCGGCTACAACGATCGCCTTCACGCGCTCCTCCATGCTACTGGCCATCGGCCTCAGGGAACGCGGAGCTCGCGCGAGGGAGCACCGGGTCGAGCCCTTCTCCGGACACGAGCAGCTCCGGCCAAGTCTCGCGGGCGCGGTCGAGCAGCGCCGCCACGAGCAGAGCGTCCACCCCAAGGTGCGGTGCCACCGCAACCTCCAGCGTGGGATAGAACAGGTGCGTCAGGGCCACCTGATAGGCGATCCGGCGCACGAGCAGTCCGGTGTTGACGAAGTAGGGGATCACGAGGATGCGGCGCGCGCCCCGGGCCACGCAGCGGCGCAGCCCCGCGGGCACGGAGGGCGGCGCCAGGCTGACGAAGCAGACCTCCACCGCGCGGTATGCGCTGCGCTGCTGGAACTGCTGCGCGAAGGTGCGCAGGTCGGCGTTGGCGCGGGGGCAGGTGCTGCCGCGCCCAACGAGCAGGACCGCCGTCGCCGCCGGCGCGGGGCCGGCCTCGCAGGTGGGGAGGAGACGCCCATCGCCCCGGGCAAGACGTGCCTCGGCGGCCGCGCAGCGGGCGGCGACGAGGGTGAACAGGTTCTCGTGGCCGCTGAGGGGCGGCGCCAGGCGGATTTCCACCGCCGGATAGCGGCGACGAGCTTCCGCCACCACCGCGGGCATGTCGGTGGTGCCGTGTATCCCGAAGTGGAGCAGCGCGGGCAGGGCGAGCACGCGGCGCGCCCCGCGGGCGATGCAGCGTGCGAACGCCGCGTCGATAGAGGGCGCGTTCGGCCCGGCGAACTCCAGCACGCCCGCCTCCACGGCCAGGGCGGGCAGGGCGCGCTGCACCGCGGCGGCCAGCGCCAGGAACTCGGCCACCCCCTCGGGATCGCGACTGCCGTGGCCTAGGAGCACCAGCGCTGCGTCGCTCATGCGCGCGCCTCCCGGACCGCCTGGGTCAGGCCTTCGGCGCTGAGTTCGCTGAGGGAGAGATAGCGCGCGCCGAGGGCAGCGGCGATCTCGCGCGCCAGGCCCAGGCGCGCGGGACCTGCCTCGCTATCCACCACGATCGACGTCGTCCCGTGCTGCTGCAGCAGCGCGGCGAGCCACCGGAGCTCCGCTAGGAGGTCGCCGGCGCAGCCCGCCGGCGTGCCCGGCGGCGCCATGCTGGCCGCCAGCGGCACGTTCGCGCGCCCGTCGGAGACCAGCACCAGGAGCGGCAGGAGGCCGGGCTGGCTGAGGCGCTGGCGCTCGATCGTCTGGCAGGCGAGGTGGAGCGCGTGCGCGAGGGGAGTGCGCCCGCCGGTCGGCAGCTCGCGCAGGCGCCGCTCGGCCAGCTCGACGCTCGTGGTGGGCGGCAGCAGCACTGCGGCGCGCCGGCCGCGGAAGGCGATCAGGCCTACCTGGTCGCGCTTCCGGTAGGCGTCGAGCAGGAGCGAGAGCACCGCGCCCTTGGCGGCGCGCATCCGGTCGTGGGCGGCCATCGAGCCAGAGGCATCGACGACAAAGAGGATCAGGTTGCCCGTGCGCGTCTCGCGGACCTTCTGGCGCAGGTCCGGGCGGGCTAAGCGCACGGCCGGCCCGCCCGGCTGCTGCGGGCGGCGCCAGGGCTGGTGTGGTGCCGCGGCCCGCAGGGTCGCATCGAGGGCCAGGTTGCCGAGCACGCCGTCCCGCAGCGGGACGCTGCGCACGTACACCCCTCGGGCGGGTGCTCCGGGCTCGGGATAGACCACCGCTTTCGAGCGCCGGCCCCGACCGGCGGCGCTCGGCCGGGGCCGAGCAGCGACTGCGAGCGAGGGAGCCGGTGGGGGCGGGCCGGGCGGGAACACCTGCTCCGGCGGTGTGTCGGCGCTTCCGGCCGCGTCAGCGGGGCTGTCGGCGGGCGGGCCGGTGGGGGGCGTTGTCCCCGGGGCCTGGTGCTCCGTGGCAGGGCTGGGGGGAGGCGGCTCGCGGTCGAGGTAGGCGCGGATCCGTGCCTCCAGCTGCTCGCGGTCCAGCCCGGGCTCCTGGAACGGCTGGCGACGGCGCCGGTGGAGGAGGGTAAGTTCGGCGGCCTCGCGCACCTCCGCCTCCGTTACCACCTCCCGCCCGGCGTAGGCGGCGAGGGTGAGCGCGGTCTTGTACATCACGATGTCGGCCCGCAGCCCGTCGACCGCGAAGTCGCAGCAGAGCTGGGTGATCAGTCCGAGCATGCGCTCGTCGAGCTGCACGCGAGGGAGCAGCGCCCGCGCGGCCAGGATGCGCGCGCGCTCGGCCGCCTCGGCCGCCTCCCAGGCGGCGAAGAAGCCTTGCGGATCGGCCTCGAAGGCCACGCGGCGCCGGACCACCTCCGCCCGGTCGGCCGGCGCGCGCAGGCTCTCGACCTCGACGGCGAGGGCGAACCGGTCGAGCAGCTGGGGGCGCAGGTCTCCCTCTTCGGGGTTCATCGTCCCGACGAGGATGAACTGCGCCGGGTGCTGCACCGAGACCCCCTCGCGCTCGACATAGTTCGTGCCCATGGCGGCCGCGTCGAGGATCACGTCCACGAGGTGGTCGCTGAGCAGGTTCACCTCGTCGACGTAGAGAATGCCGCGGTTGGCCGCGGCGAGCAGCCCGGGCTCGAAGTGGCGCTCGCCCTCCTTGATGGCGCGCTCGAGGTCCAGGGTGCCCACCACCCGGTCCTCCGTCGCGCCGATGGGTAGCTCCACGAGCGGAACGCGGCGGCGCTCGACGGGAAGCGGCCCATCGGCTTGCGCCGCCAGGCGCTGACAGCGGTCGCACCAGGTGTGCGGCGCGGCCGGGTCGCAGCTGTAGGGGCAGCCGGCGATCACCTCGATCTCCGGGAGCAGGTTGGCCAGGGCGCGCACCGCGGTGGATTTGGCGGTGCCCTTCTCGCCGCGGATCAGCACGCCGCCGATGCGGGGGTTCACCGCGTTGAGGAGCAGCGCGCGCTTCATCCGCTCCTGGCCGACCAGGGCAGTGAACGGGAACACGGGGCGCCAGATGGGTGTCATCGATCTCCTCGCTCCTCTAACTGGCCTTCGACCTCGAGATAGAGCTGCTTGAGCTGGGCCTCGGTGCCGGGCGCGGGCTGCCCCCAGAGGCCGCGCTCGATCGCCTCCAGCAGCCGCTCCACGATGGCCCGCAGAGCCCACGGGTTCTTCTCCCGCAGGAAGCGCTGCTGCTCGGCGTCGAAGACGTAGGCCTCGGCGACGCGCTGGTACATCCAGTCATCGAGCACTTGCGCCGTGGCATCGTAGCCGAATAGGTAGTCGACGGTAGCGGCCAGCTCGAACGCGCCCTTGTAGCCGTGGCGCCGGATGCTGGCCAGCCAGCGCGGGTTGATCACGCGCGTGCGGAACACGCGCCGCGCCTCGGCGGCGAGGTCCCGGACGCGCACGCGCTGCGGGTCGGCGCTGTCGCCGAAGTACGAGCGCGGGTTGCGCCCGGTAAGCGCCCGGACGGTGGCGATCATGCCGCCGTGGTACTGGAGGTAGTCGTCGCTGTCGAAGATGTCGTGCTCGCGGTTGTCCTGGTTCTTGGCCGCGATCACGATCTGGGCGAAGCGCTGGCCGAACTCGCCGGGCGCGGCCTCGCCATAGACGTGGCGCGTGTAGGCGTAGCCGCCCCAGGCGGTATAGACCGCCGCCAGGTCCTGGTCGGTCTGCCAGTTGCGGGCCTCGAGCAGCGGCAGGATGCCGGCGCCGTAGGTGCCCGGCTTGGAGCCGAAGATCCGGTAGAGCGCGCGCTGCTCGGCCACGGCGGGCGCGAGCCCGGCGGCCAGCCCCGCGGCCCGGTCGGCGCGGTAGTGCGCCGCCACGTAGTTGGCCTCTGGCGGCTCGTCGAGGTGGGCGACACGCTCGAACGCCTCGTCCAGAAGGTGGACGAGGTTGGGGAACGCATCGCGGAAGAAGCCGCTGATGCGGACCGTGACGTCGATCCGCGGTCGCCCCAGCTCGGCGAGCGGGATCACCTCCAGCCCGCGCACGCGCCGGCTCTCCGGCTGCCAGACCGGGCGCACGCCCAACAGGTAGAGGATCTCGGCCACGTCCTCGCCGTGGGTGCGCATCGCCGAGGTGCCCCAGACCACGATGCCCACGGCCTCGGGGTAGCGGCCCTCCTCGGCCAGGTACTTCTCTAACAGGGCGCGTCCCAGCGCCTGGCCCACCTCCCAGGCCGCGGGCGAGGGGATGGTGTGCGGATCGACGGAATAGAAGTTGCGGCCGGTCGGCAGGACGTTAGCCATCCCGCGCGTGGGCGCGCCGCTCGGCCCCGCCGGCACATACTCGCCGCGCAGCCCACGGAGAAGGTTGTGCAGCTCGTCCTCGGTGCGCCGCAGGGCCGGCACGAGCTGCGTGGCGACGTAGCGCAGCACGTGAGCGACCTCGCGGCCGTCGCCGGGCAGTGTCTCCGCCACGAGGGCGTCGATCCCCTCGGGGGCGAAGTCGACGGCCGCGAGCCGCGCGAGCAGCTGCCGGCCCAGCGCCTCCAGTGCCTCCAGCACGTCGCCGTGCGTGCGGAGCGGCGCCCCAGCGGCTGCGGCCAGCGGCTGGGGCACCGCGCCGGTGAAGGGCTGGCCGCGGTCAGCGGTCAGCGCGGCGTAGTCGAGGCCGAGCGCGCGGGCCAAGGCGGCGCGCAGGCTGGGCGCCTCGTAGTTGTCGAGCCGCGTCAGGGCCAGGAGCAGGTTGAGGAGCTGCTCGCCCTCCGGCGGCTGGCCGAGGATGTGGAGCCCGTCGCGGATCTGGGCGTCCTTCAGCTCGCACAGGTAGCCGTCCATGTGCAAGAGGAAGGCGTCGAAGTCGGCCGGTCGCTCGGGGGTGCCCAGGTCCTCGTGCAGCCGCGCCTCGACCACCGTCTGCCAGATCTGCTCCTGGATGAGCGGCAGCTTCTTGGGGTCAAGCGTCTGCACCTGGTAGTACTCGTCCAGGAGCTGCTCGAGACGCGTGAGCTCGTTGTAGCTCTCGGCGCGCATCAGCGGGGGCACGAGGTGGTCGATGATCGTCGCGTGGGCCCGGCGCTTGGCCTGGGCCCCCTCGCCCGGGTTGTTGACGATGAACGGGTAGAAGTGCGGCAGGTCGGCCAGCGCCACCTCGGGGTAGCACGCTTCCGAGAGCCCTACGGCCTTGCCGGGCAGCCATTCCAGAGTGCCGTGCTTGCCGACGTGGACGATCGCGTGCGCGCCCCACACATCCCGCAGCCAGCGGTAGTAGGCGAGGTAGTGGTGCGGCGGGGGCAGGTCGGGGTGGTGGTAGATGGCGACGGGGTTCTCGCCGAACCCGCGCGGCGGCTGGATCCCCACGAACACGTTGCCTAGCTCGAGCCCGGGCACCATCAGCGCGCCATCATGCGCGTACACGGTGCCCGGCGGCGCACCCCACCGCTCCGCCAGCTCGCGCTGCACCGTGCTTGGGTAGCGCGCGTACCAGGCGGCGTACTGGTCTGCCGGGACGCGGCCGGCTGCCTGCACGACCTGCGCCTCGGTCAGGAACTCGCGGTCGTACGTGCAGCGGTCGATCAGCATCTGGATCAGCGCGTCGCCGCTCTCCGGGATGTTCTCGACCCGGTAGCCGTCGGCGGCGAGCGCGTGCAGGATACGGATCACCGAGGCGGGTGTGTCGAGGCCGACGGCGTTGCCCAAGCGGGCGTTCCGCGACGGGTAATTGGCCAGGATGAGAGCGATGCGCTTCTCGGCATTCGGCGTGCGGCGCAGCAGGGCCCAGCGCACGGCCAAGCGGACGAGGAGGTCCAGGCGATCGGGCGCGGGCTCGTAGCGCTGCAGCGCGGTGCCGAGCAGGGGATCGTGCTCCACCGTCTCCTTGAAGCTGATCGGCACAGTCACGATGCGCCCGTCGAACTCGGGTAGCGCTACGTTCATCGCCGTGTCGATGGGGCTCAGCCCATTGGCCGCCGCCCACTGGGCGCGTGACGTGGTCGCCACGACCGCCTGCAGGATGGGCACGTTCAGCCGCTCCAGGAAGGCGACCGACCAGCCCGTGGCGAGCGCGGGCCCCTGGACAGCGACCTTGCCCATCGAGAAGCTAAGCGTGTTGATGACGACGTCGACCCGCGAGCGCCCCTGCTCGTCCATGAGGAAGCGGCGGAACACCCGCGGCGCGCCGGCCGCCTCAGCCGTCTCGTCCTTCAGGCTGTAGCAGAAGACCGGGAGCACGTTGGCACCGTGCGCCTCGGCCAGGCGCACCAGCGCGTCTACGAAGGCCAGGTTCCCGCTCATCCAGTGGGCGCGGTAGAACAGCAGCCCCAGCGTGGGGCGCTCGGGCCGCACGCGCGTCGCCAGGTAGGTGGCGAGGTCGAGGTCTTCCGGCGCGTCGGGGTGGTAGAGCCCCTCCCACGGCAGCTCGCGCGGCGGCGCGTACGCGCAGGGCCAGCCCAGCAGGCGATCGGCGAGGTAGCACAGCAGGTGGCGGAGGTTGGCCACCCCGCCGTGCAGCAGGTAGGCGAAGACGGTCTGGACGATCTCCGGGGGGGCGGTGCACGCCGCCGCGAGGTCGGCGTCGGGCTGCGGGTCGCCCGGGCAGGCGATCAGCGGGATGCCGGCCGTGCGGCAGCGCGTCACCAGCGCGTCGAACCCGGGCTCGAAAGCGCGCTTCCCGCCCAGGAGCCGGACGACGACGACGCGGGCCGCGCTCACCAGGTCGAGGAATGCGGCCAGCGCCGCCGGCTCGCGGAGCGCGGCGGGGTTCGCGGCGCGGACGGGCGGGAAGTCCGGCGGGAGCTGCCGCCGCGCCTGGCTCAGCGCGAGGATCTCTGTGTCGGCGGTGGTCAGAAAGACGATCACCGGCTTCTCGCTCTCCCTCACTTACCTCGGCGCGCTTCGTGGCGCCGGCTATCAGAACTCGATGCCTTTCTGCGCCCGGATCCCCTGGTCGCGGTAGGGATGCTTGATAGGCTGCACCTCGGAGACGAGGTCGGCCACTGCGATCAGCTCCGGTGGGGCGTTGCGCCCGGTCAGGACGAGGTGCATCATCGGCGGCTTCTCGGCGATCAGCGCCAGCACCTCCTCCACCGAGACGAAGCCCGCTGCGATCGTGGCCATGATCTCGTCGAGGATCACGACGTCGTGCTCGCCGGCGCGCACCGTCTCCTGGGCGCGCGCCCAGCCGGCCCGGGCGCGGGCACGGTGCTCCTCCATCGGGATGCGCACGTCGCGCAGGCCCTCGATGGTGAAGCCCTGGCCCATGCGCTCCAGCTCGAAATAGGGCGCGAGCTGTGGAAGCGCGCGCTGCTCGCCGGTCTTCCAGACGCCCTTGATGAACTGGATCATCCGCACCCGCATGCGATTACCCGCGGCGCGGACGCCCAGCCCGATGGCGGCGGTCGTCTTGCCCTTTCCGTCGCCCGTGTAGATGATCACCAGGCCCTTGCGCCTCCGCGGCGCGGGCCGCTGGCGGACCGGTGCCTCGCTAGCCATCTCTGCCTCCTCCGACCGGCAGGCGGCATAGGGTGTACAGCCGCTGCAGGTCGACGCTGGCGCTCACGACGTCGGCCAGGCGATCGAGCGGATCTGCGCCCGCTGCCGCAGGCTCCGGCAGCGCGATGCCGCGGCGGCGCGCGAGGGCGCCTAGGAGCGCACGACGCACCGCCTGGTTGTGGAACAGCCCGTGGAGGTACGTGCCCGCGGTGAGCCCATCCGCGGCGACGGCGCCGTCGGGCGCTGGCGGCGCCGTCGCGCCCACCGGGGCGAGCTCGGCGAAAGGCGCCGCGGGGCCGTGCGTGCGGCCCAGGTGGATCTCGTAGCCGGTGAGCGGGAGGTCGGCCGCGCAGCCGAAGAGGCCGGAGCGCGCGACCACCCGCCCGGCCACCTGGCGGGTGGCCTTCTCGGGGCTGAAGACGGTCTCGACCTCAAGCAGCCCGAGCCCGAGCGCCTCGCCGCGCACCCCGTCGGCGCCGTGGGGATCGAGCAGGCGACGGCCCAGCATCTGGAAGCCGCCGCAGATCCCGAGGAGGGGGGTGCCGGCGGCGGCCAGCCGCAGGAGCGCGGGGCCCAGCCCGCTCGCGCGCAGCCAGGCCAGGTCCGCCAGCGTGCTCTTCGTGCCGGGCAGGATCACCAGGTCCGGCACGCCCAGCTGGCCGGGGGCGCTCACGTACCGCAGCCGCACGGCCCGCTCAGTCTCGAGAGGAGCGAAGTCGTCGAAGTTGGCGATGCGCGGGAAGCGGATCACCGCGATATCGAGGCCGGACGCATCAGGCTCGGCCGGCTGGCGGGCCTCCAGCGCCTGCGAGTCCTCGTCGGGAAGCCCGAGGTCGGGCAGGTAGGGCACGACGCCCAGAACGGGGCAGCCAGTGCGTGCACTCAGCTGTGCCAGTCCGGGGGCCAGCAGCGCGGGGTCGCCCCGGAAGCGGTTGATGATCAGCCCGCAGACGCGCGCGCGATCGGCGGGCGCGAGCAGCTCGAGGGTGCCGACGAGCGCGGCGAACGCCCCACCCCGGTCGATGTCGGCTACCAGCAGCACCGGGGCATCCGCGAGCCGCGCCACCGCCATGTTCACCAGATCGCTGGCCTGCAGGTTGATCTCCGCCGGGCTGCCCGCTCCCTCGATCACCACCACGTCGAACCGCGCGCGCAGGCGCGCCAGGCTCTCCGCCACGACCTGCTGCAGGGCGGGTTTCGCGGCGTGGTACTCCTGGGCCGACAGCCGCTGCCAGACGCGGCCACGGACGATCACCTGCGCCCGCGCCTCCCCTTCGGGCTTGAGCAGGATGGGGTTCATGTCTACGCTCGGCGGGACGCCGGCGGCCTGCGCCTGCATCGCCTGCGCGCGCCCGATCTCGCCCCCCTCCACGGTTACCGCGGCGTTGTTGGACATGTTCTGCGCCTTGAACGGCGCGACGCGCAGCCCCGCGCGCCGCAGTAGGCGGCACAGAGCCGCGACCAGCACGGTCTTCCCCACGCCCGAGGCTGTGCCCTGCACCATCACCGTTCGCCCACTCACGCCGATCTCCTCGCGTGCCAGGCCCGCGCGGCGCGGAGCAGGACGCGGCACTCGGCCAGCGGCCGCGCGGCGATGCGGACGTGCCGCGGCAGGCCGAAGGAGGTGCAGTCGCGCACGTAGACGCCGGCGCTGAGCCAGGCGGCGGTGGTCGCGGCGGCATCGCCGACCTCGACCAGCAGGAAGTTGGTGGCCGAGGGCAGCGCCGGCAGCCTGAGCGCCTCGAGACCAGTGGCAAGCAGGACGCGCGCCCGTGCGGCCAGCGCCCGGCCCCGGGCGACATGGGCGTCGTCTTCCAGCGCGGCGAGGCCGGCTGCTTGGGCTAGCGCGTTGACCGACCAGGGCGGCTGGACCCGGTGGAGCGCAGCGGCGACGGGCGGGGCGGCCAGCGCGTAGCCCAGGCGCAGGCCGGGGAGCGCGTGGTCCTTGGTCAGCGAGCGCAAGACGACCAGGCGCTCGTCGGCCAGCAGCGGGCCGATGTCCCACGGCTGCTCCACGAAGCCCACGTAGGCCTCGTCGACCACGAGGAGCCCCGGCGTGGCCGCCAGCACGGCCTCCACCGCCGACCGGTCGAGGTACACGCCCGTCGGGTTGTTGGGATTGCAGAGGAAGGTCACCCGCGGGGCGAGCGCGGTCACCGTGCGTCGCAGGGCGTCGAGGTCTGGCCGGAAGCCAGCCTCGGCCGCCGCGGACACGACCGTCACCTGAGCCCCCATGAGCCGTGCCGCGCGCGCGTACTCGGCGAACGTAGGGCCGCAGACGACGACCCGGTCGCCGCGCTCCAGGTAGGCCAGGGCCAGCAGCCACAGCAGCTCCACCGACCCGTTGCCGACGACGATGCGCTCCGGCGCGAGGCCCAGCCGTGCGGCGAGTGCATCGCGCAGGGTGGCCGAGGCAGGCTCGGGATAGCGGTCCACTGTGGCTGCCCGCACGGCCGCCAGGACCCGGGGCGACGGTCCGAGGGGGTTCGTGTTGGTGCTGAAGTCCAGCACCGGCCGTTCCGCCGCAGGAGGGTGACCGCCGTGCGGCGCCGGCGCGAGCTGCCACACCTCAGGACGCGGATGCATTCCGTCCCTCCAGCAGCTTCCAAGCCACGACGGCAGCAAGAGCCAGCGTCGCCGCGGCGCGCATCAGGCGCAGCGCCGCGCGAATCGTTGCGGGGTCCGGGGGGCGCTGGCCATCGCCCAGGACGTAGTGCGCCACCTTCTCGAGCGTGACCCCCAGCGCCCCGGCGGCCGCGCTCATCGGCCAGCCAGCGTTGGGGCTCGCGGTCCGGCCATGGTCGCGACAGAGCACGCGCCAGGCCTGGCGCGTGTCGGCCCCTACCAGGGCGGCCGCGGCGACCAGGAGCAAGGCCGTTAGCCGCGCGGGAAGCCAGTTCATGATGTCGTCGAGGCGGGCCGCAGCTTTACCGAGGTACTCGTAGCGCCCGCGGTAGCCGAGCATGGCGTCGCAGGTGTTGACGAAGCGGTAGGCTGCCGCGCCGGGCAAGCCGAGCAGCGCGTACCAGGTGAGCGGCCCCACGAAGCTGTCGTTCAGGTTCTCGGCCACGGACTCGACCGCCGCGGCGGCGACCAGCGGCGGCGCGAGGCCGGCGGTCTCCCGGCTCACCAGCGCCTGCAGGGCGGCGCGGGCCTGCGCCAGGCAGCCGGCCTCCAGCTGCTCAGCCACAGCCATGGCGGCCTCCTCCAGCGCACGGACGGCGAACAAGCTCTTCAACAGCAGCGCCTCGACCACCAGATCGCAAGGAGCCAGGTAGCGCCTTACCAGGCACAGCATCAGCTGAGCGCTCGCCGCGCAGCCCAGCGCTCCCCCGAGCGCGAGCAAGCCTCCGTACAGCAGCTCGGTGAGCGGCCGCTGGCGCGGTCCGCACCGCTCCGCCACGGCGATCAGCTGGCCCATGCCCACGACGGGGTGGCAGCGTGCGGGCGGCTCGCCGAGCAGGCGGTCGAGCAGCACCGCCAGCGCCACCGTCGCCAGCGAGCGCGCTGTTGTCTTGCCTCCCGCCATGGCAAAAAAAACCCTCGGTTGCCACTCGCAATCCGAGGTCCACACCGGGCGGCGGCCGGAGCAGCCGCCGGGGCGTTCTCCCAACCGCGAGGAGCAACGGACCCCTGCCCGGGCAGGCATTCTGGCTCGCGAGGTCTGGGCCTCGCTTACAGCGGCGCGACCGCGGCGGCTTCTCACCGCCTTTCCCTGTTCCGGGCAGCGCGACGTATGCAGTTGTGCGTCCGGCCGGTGCCGGGCGAGCCCAGTATACGCCCCGCGCCGCGCGCTGTCAAAGGGGCCGCGCGGGCGCGGCTGGTGGGCGCCTGTGCTATCATGCCCTGCTCCCATCGGTTCGCCTTTTAGGAGAGCTGAGGATGTGCTCTAGGCATTCGCCGGGTGTGCGCAGCCCCTTGCGCGCGAGCAGTGAGGGACGGACGACGCGGCGCGTGTTCCTCCGCCGGGTGGGCGCAGTGGTTGGAGCCGGTGCTGTTCTGGCGGCACTGCGCGGCGGGCAGGCCCACGCGACGACCACCCCTCTCGTGCGCCGCGTGTGGCACGACCGGATCGTGCACCGCGTGTTCGCCAGCCAGGACACGGGCCTCACGTCCCGCCGGCCCAGCGAGGGGGGCGGTCTCTTGGGAGTAGGCAGCGCCGCGGTTTACCACTCGCCGGTGCTGGAGACCACGTTTGCCTTCACGCACCTCGGGCTGCGCTGGCGCGCGGCCGGGCCGGGGGCCGGGGCGCTCCGCTTTGCCGTGCGAACCAGCATGGATGGCTGGGACTGGTCGCCATGGCTACCGCTTGAGCCCGCAGGCGTGCTCCGGGAGGGCGAGTACTACACGGCGCTGGCCCGGGTGCCGCGTGCCACGCGGTTGCAGTACCGCGTGCAGTTTCCGGAGCGGCCGGGCACTGTGCTGGAGCAGCTGGCCCTCAGCTACCTAAATCCTTACGACGGCCCCGAGCAGCCGGCGTCAGCTGAAGCCTTGGTCCCCGCGCCACAGTTCCCGTTCCCCTTCCGCTCGCGCGCCGAATGGGGGGCTGACGAGTCCCTGCGGTTCGACGCCGAGGGGCAGGAGATCTGGCCGCGGATGTTCGTGCCGGTCAAGAAGCTGGTGGTGCACCACACCGCTACGACTAATGACTACACCGACGCAGCGGCTGAGGTGCGCGCGATCTATGTCTACCACGCGAAAGAGTTGGAATGGGGGGATATCGGCTACAACGCGTTGATCGGGCGCGACGGCGTGGTCTACGAGGGGCGGCGGGGCCGCGGCCCGGCGCGGGGTGGGCCGCGCGAGCCGCTCTCGCCGGGGGTTGTAGCGGGCCACGCCCGCTTCCACAACTATGGCACGGCGGGCTACGCCCTGATCGGCCATTTCGCCGCGACGCCCCTGCCAGACCTGATGCGCGAGCGCCTGGTGGACCTGCTGACCTTTGAGGTGCGTCGCCACGGCGTGGATCCGCTGGGCGATGGCGACTTCCTACGCCACGATGGCATCTGGCACCGTGCGGTAGCCAATGTGTCGGGCCACCGCGACCTCGTGAAGACCGAGTGCCCTGGCGACCAGGTGTACCGGCTGCTGCCGGAGCTGCGCGCCGCCGTGGCAGCGCGGCTGGGCGGCCAGCAGGCGGCGATAGCCCGAGCAGTGTTCACGCTGGCCCCGCCGGCTGCAGCCATCACGCGGCGAACGCTGGCGGCGGCTTGGGCGGGCGCCGGCGGGCCGCCGCCCGGCTGGTGCTTCGCCTACTATCTCGAGCGCTGGGAGCGCGCCGGCGCATTCGATATCGTTCCGGCGGACAACCGGCCGGCCTGGAGTCCGTTCCTGCCGGTGTCGGCGGCCTTCCTGTTGGACCTGGCGCCGGGCCACTACACGCTCCACGTGCGGGGGCGCGACCCGTGGGGGCGCGAGGCGCTCTACGAGACTCACACCACCTTCCACATAGCCGACGAGATCGTGGTGGACAACGAAGACCATGGCCAGACCCAGCGGATCGGTGCCTGGACGGTCTCTACGGAAGGCGAGGGGATCTACGGCGAGTCCTACGAGACGGCTCCGCCGGGCCGCGGCGAGCGCGTGTTCCGCTGGCTGCCGCTGATCAGCGAGGCGGGCTGGTACGAGGTCTGGGCGCGCTGGCCGGCCGGCGACGACCGGGCGGCCGACGCCCCTTATACGGTCGTGCATGCTGACGGCATCTACCGCGAGCGGCGGGACCAGCGCGGCCAGGGCGGCGAGTGGAACCGGCTGGGAGGGAACCGCCAGTTCCGCTTCGCCCCGGGCCGCCCGGCGGCGGTGCTCCTCGCCAACGACGCCGATGGGATGGTCGCGGCCGATGCCGTCAAGCTCGTCCTGCGGACGCGGTTGGAAGGGGGATAGCGGGGATGGAGCCGTGGGCGCCAGCGCGCCTGGTGCCTCTCGCCATCGTGACGCGCAACGGGCGCATCGAGGCCCAGCATCTCGGCGCGGTGGCGGTGGTGGACGCTCGGGGCACGCTCCAGGCGGCGGCGGGCGATCCGGATCTCGTGAGCTACCTCCGCTCTGCCGCCAAGCCGTTCCAGGCCGCGGCGGTGGTCGAGTCGGGCGCGGCCGACGCCTTCGCGCTCGGGCCACGCGAGCTCGCCGTCATCGCCGGCTCGCATGCCGGCGAGGCGGAGCACGTGGCGCTCGTCCAGCAGATCCTCGCGCGGCTAGGGCTAGACGAGACGGCGCTCCGTTGCGGTGCGCAGCCCCCGCTCTCCCCAGCGGCGGCTGCGGCGCTCGTGGCCGCGGGCGAGCAGCCCCGCCCCATCCATCACAACTGCTCGGGCAAGCACGCCGGCATGCTGGCCGTCTGCCGGCATGCGGGATGGTCGCTGGAAAGCTACCTGGCATCCTCCCACCCCGTGCAGCAGCGGAACCGCGAGATGGTCGCGGCGCTCGCCGCGCTGCCGGTCGAGGCCGTGGGCGTCGGAGTTGACGGCTGTGGTGTGCCCACCTTCGCGATCAGCCTCCGGGCCATGGCCCGGCTCTACGCGCAGCTGGCGGCGCCGCAGGCCCTGCCGCCGGCGCGTGCCCGCGCGCTCGACCGCGTGCGCGAGGCGATGCTCGCTCATCCCCACCTCGTTGCCGGCAGCGGCCGGCTGGACACAGCGCTGATGCGCGCTGCCGGCGGCCGGCTAGTGGCGAAGGGCGGCGCCGAGGGGGTGCACTGCGCCGGGCTCGTGGGCGAGGGGGTGGGCGTGGCCCTGAAGATCGCCGATGGGGCGCCGCGCGCGGTGGGGCCAGCTTTGCTGGCCGTGCTGGCCCGCCTGGGCTGGCTGTCCGACGCAGCGCTGGCCGCACTCGCCGCCCATGCCCGGCCCCCTGTGCAGAACTCGCGGGGGGAGACGGTGGGCGAGATCGTGGGCCTGGCGCCCTGGTGAGGCGCGTCAGCTCAGCTCGAGGAGGCGACGGTAGACGCGCTCGTAGCCATCGGCCATGGTGGCGGCCGAGAAGCGGGTCTCGGCGGCACGGCGGCAGGCGTACCGGTCCAGCTCGGGGACGCGCGCGACCGCGGCGGCCAGCTCCTCCACGGAGGAGGCGAGGAAGCCGGTCACGCCGTGCTCGATCACCTCGGGCACCGACCCCACCGGCCGCGCGATGACCGGCGTGCCGCAGGCGAGCGCCTCGACCATGACGAGCCCGAACGGCTCGGGCCAGTCGATGGGGAACAGCAGCGCCAGCGCGCCGCCCAGCAGCTGCGCCTTCTCCTCGTCGCTCACCTCCCCCACGTACTCGACGAGCGGGTGGCTGAGGAGCGGCTCCACTACTTCGCGGTAGTAGGCCCAGTCGCGCTCGGCGTCGCGCGAGAGCACGGGGGCGAGGGGCATGCGCGCGGCGATCTTCAGCGGGACGCCGGCGCGCAGGGCAACCGCCACGGCCAGGTCCAGGCCTTTCTCTGGCGAGATGCGCCCCAGGAAGACTAGGTACTTGCCCGGCGCGGGCTGGAAGCGGAAGGGGGAGAGGTCGAGCCCGTTGTAGACCGTGGCTACCCAGTTCACGTGGGGCTGTGGCGCGCGCTGGCTGTTGCTGATAGAGACCACGGGCGGGTCGGGGAACTCGCGGAAGAGGGGCTCCAGCTCCGGTAGGTCTAGCCGCCCGTGCAGCGTGGTCACCACCGGGCGGCGCAGCGAGCGGGTGAGGGGGAAGGCCAGGTAGTCGAGGTGGGAGTGAACGATGTCGAACTCGTCGATGTGGCGCGCCACATATCCTAGCGCGAGGATGTGGAAGGGCAGGGGGTCGTGGTAGCGGTTGTGGCTCCAGATAGGGCGATCGACGACCGGCACCAGGCGCGCGGAGGTGTGCGAGTCGGCGCTGGCGAACAGCGTAACCTCATGGCCCCGCCGGACCAGCTCCTCGGTGAGCGCGTGCACGACGCGCTCGGTTCCCCCGTAGAGCCGGGGCGGGACGCGCTCGTAGACCGGCGCGATCTGAGCAATACGCAGTGGGGGCCTCCTGAGCGATCAGGTTGGGCGAGGCCCGCAAAGGCCCCTATATGCCAGCGGGGCCAGCCTCGGCGAGGGCGCGTGCAACCGTCAAGTCCCAAGTCCAAGGATAGCGGCCGGTCCCCGCCCGGTCAACACCGCGGCGCCGTTCGGCGCGGTTGGGTTAGAATGAGAGCAGCCCTCGGTACGTGCGAGGAGACGCCGTGCTCCAGTTCGCGGTGGATGGCGTTCCCGAACGCCTCACGGTCACGCCGCGGCGCCTGTTGATCGCCGGCTACACCGGGCGCGACCAGGCGGCGGTAGCACGCCACATCGCGGAGCTGCGCGCCCACGGCATCCCCGCGCCCAGCCGCACGCCCGCGCTCTACGCGCTGACTCCCGACCGCCTGACCACCGCCGCGCGGCTGTGTGTGGTCGGTAGCCAGACCTCCGGCGAGGTAGAGTTCGTGCTCGTCTGTGTGGGCCGGGAGCTGTATATCGGCGTGGGGAGCGACCACACCGACCGCGCGCTGGAGCGGCTGTCGGTTGCCCGGGCCAAGCAGGTCTGTGCCAAGCCGATCTCGGCGCAGCTCTGGCGCTGGGCCGACGTGCGCGACCGGTGGGATCGCTGCGTGCTGCGCAGCTGGATGGATGGGGCGCTCTACCAGGAGGGCTCGGTGGCCGAGCTACTGCCGCCGGAGGCGGTGCTGGCGCTGGTGGAGCAGCGCGTGGGCGCCGACCTGGACCAGGCCGTCGTCTACTGTGGCACCCTGCCGGTCGTGGGCGGGGAGCTGCGCTGCGGGCGCCATTTCGAGGCGGTCCTGAGCGATCCTGTGGGAGGCCGCATGCTGCGCTGCGCGTACCAGGTCGATGTGGTAGACGACCTCGACTGAGGGGCGAGGCCGGCGCCGCCGAGCACGCGCTCGCGGGAACGGGAGGCTGCGTCATGCCGAAACCCGAGTACGAGTTCTTCGACGTCGAATGCTTGCCCTGGCAGCCGGTCGAGGGAGGGCCGCCGGGGCTCACCGAGCGCATCCTGAGCCGGGATCCGGAGACGGGCGACTACACGCGCCTGCTGCGCTTCGCGCCGGGCACGGACACCTCCCCGATGGGCGTGCAGCGCCACGACTTCTGGGAAGAGGTGTGGATCCTGGAAGGATCGCTGCACGACCTGCGCTTGAACAAGACCTTCACCAAGGGGATGTATGCCTGCCGGCCGCCGGGGATGCCCCACGGCCCATGGCGGGCGCCTGAGGGGTGCATCACGTTCGAGATCCGGTACTACAAGAAGTAGCGATGCCGATCGTCGACTTCCACGTCCATACCGCGGCCATCGAGGACGGCCGTCCAGGCTACGTCGCCCACGTGGCGGCGAACCGCGGCGGCGACTTCGAGCAGTTCGTGCGCGAGTTCTCCGACCCGCACCGCTTCGTCCGCTACCTTGACGAGAACGGTGTGGACTACGCCGTCGTACTCGCCGCGCTCACGCCCGTGCCGGCGGGGGTGGTGCGCAATGAGTACGTGGCGGAGTTCTGCCGCGCCAGCCCCCGTCTGATCCCCTTCGCTAGCATCAACCCCTACCTCACGCCGGAGCCCGCGCGGGAGCTGGAGCGCCTCGTCCGCGAGCTGGGCTTCCGTGGCCTCAAGCTGTACCCGACTTACGGGTACTACTACCCGAACGACCCCATGCTCTATCCGGTGTACGCGCGCGCTCAAGCGCTGGGCATCCCGGTCATGTGCCACACCGGCTCGTCGGTGTTCCCGGGGGCGCGCCTGAAGTACGGCGACCCCCTCTACCTGGACGACGTCGCCGTCGATTTTCCCGACCTCGTCCTGTTCATCACGCACGGCGGCCGGCCGTTCTGGTACGATCGGGCCTATGCCCTCGCGCGGCTGCACCCCAACGTATACATCGACATCGCCGGGCTGCCGCCCCACAAGCTGCTGGACTATTTCCCGGAGCTGCCGCGCATCGCCAATAAGGTCGTGTTCGGGACCGACTGGCCGGGCATTCCGGGCACGATCGCCGATAATATCGCTGCTATCCGCCGCCTGCCTCTCGACGACGCGGCCAAGGAGGCGATCCTCGGCGGGACTGCGGCGCGGCTGCTCGGGCTGCCCGAGCGCCGGGGAGAGGAGTAACCATGAGCAAGTGGATTGGCGCGCGGGTGAAGCGCCTGGAGGACCCGCGCCTCCTCACGGGCCGGGGCACGTATATCGACGACCTGCGCCCGGTGCCGAACATCCACCACGCGGCGATCCTGCGCAGCCCCCACGCGCACGCCCGTATCCTTCGGGTCGACGTCAGTAAAGCGCTGGCCATGCCGGGCGTGGTGGGGGTGCTGACGCCCCAGGACGTGCTGGAGCTGTCCGATCCCTTCCCGGTGGGGGTGGAGGCGCCCGTCAAGTACTACGCAACGGCTACCGACAAGGTGCGGTTCGTGGGCGAGCCGGTCTGCGTGGTCGTGGCGCGCGATCGCTACATCGCTGAGGACGCGCGGGAGCTGATCGAGGTCGAGTACGAGCCGCTGCCGGCCGTGGTAGATCCCGAGAAGGCGATGGAGCCCGGCGCGCCGCTGCTGCATGAGCACATCGGCAGCAACATCGCCTGCTACCGGAGCCTGCGCTACGGCGACCCCGACGGGGCGTTCGCGCGCGCCGACGTGGTCGTTAGCCAGCGGCAGGTGTTCCCGAAGTATGGCTCCACGCCGATGGAGTGCTACGGCGTCATTGCGACGTACGACCCGATCAGCCAGGAATACACCGTCTGGTCCAACTTCCAAGGGCCGTTCAGCCTGCACCCCGTGACGGCGCGGGCGCTGCGCACGCCCGAGAACAAGCTGCGCTTCATCGTGCCCCCGGATATCGGGGGCGGGTTCGGCATCAAGTCGAGCATGTTCCCCTACATCGCGCTGATCGCGCTGGCGGCGCGCAAGACCGGGGTGCCGGTGAAGTGGATCGAGGACCGGCTAGAGCACCTGGCGGCCAGCTCCAGCAACACGGACCGCGTCTCCTACATGGAGGTTGCGCTGACGCGCGACGGCACAATCCTCGGCATGCGGATGAAGCTGATCGACAATGTGGGCGCTTACATCCGCGCGCCGGACCCCGGCTGCTTGTTCCGCCCGCTCGGCAACCAGGTCGGGCCCTACTACTTCAAGGACCTCGCGGTCGAGGCCTACGCGGTGCACACCAACAAGTCGCTCACCGGCCCGAACCGCGGCTACGGCTGCCAGCACCTGTACTTCAACATCGAGCGCCTGCTGGACGTCGCCGCCGACCGGCTGGGGATGGACCCCGCCGAGCTACGGCGCAAGAACCTCATCCCGGCCTCGGCGATGCCCTACACGACGCCCACCGGCGGGATCTACGACGCGGGCGATTATCCCGCCACGTTCGAGAGGCTGCTGGAGATGGCGCGCTACGACGAGCTGCGCCGCGAGCAGGCGCGGGCGCGCGCCGAGGGCCGCCTGTACGGGATCGGGATCGCGCTCGCCGTCGATCCCTCCGTGTCCAACATGGGCTACGTGACCATCGCCTTCGACCGCAAGGTCCGGCAGCGGCCGGACTACCAGCCCAAGTCCGGGGCGGCGGAGACCGGCACGGTGATCGTCGACGCGCGCGGCCACGTCACCTGCACACTGAACACGTGTCCCGAGGGCCAGGGCCACGAGACGGCGGTCGCCCAGCTGATCGCGGACGAGCTGTCGATTCCTATCGAGAACGTGCGCGTCGTGGCGGACTTCGACAGCGGCTCGCGCGCCTGGACTATCGCGACGGGCACCTACTCCAGCCGCTTCGCCGCGGCGGGCGCCAGCGCCGCGCTGCTAGCCGCCCGGAAGGTCAAGGCCAAGATGATCGAGATCGCGGCGCACGTGCTAGAAGCCGCGCCGGAGGACATCGTCCTGGCCGACGGCGTCTTCTCCGTGCGGGGCGCGCCGGAGCGCGCGGTGCCGTTCCGCCGCGTGGCCGGCATCGCGCACTGGAACCCGAACGCCTTGCCCAAAGGGATGGAGCCTGGCCTCCAGAGCACGGCCCTGTGGAACTTCGAGCATGCGACGGCGCCCGACGAGTACGACCGGGTGAACTCGTCGCAGCTGTACGGCTTCGTCGGCGAGATCGTCGTTGTCGAGGTCGACCGCGAGACAGGGCAGATCGCCATCAAGAACTACTTCACGATGCATGATGCGGGCCGCATCCTGAACCCCATGATCGTGGAAGGGCAGATTTGGGGCGCCGTGCTGCACGGCATGGCCGGGGCGCTCTTCGAGGAGATGGTGTACGACGAGAACGGTGCGTTCCTCGCCGGCACCTTCATGGACTACCTCTGCCCAACGGCGATGGAGGCGCCCCCGCTGACCATCGGCCATGTGGAGTACCCCACGCCCGCCTCGCTCACCGGCGCGAAGGGCGTGGGGGAGAGCAGTTCGGAGACCGCACCGGCGGCGATCGCCAATGCCGTGGCGGACGCGCTCAAGCCGCTCGGCATCGAGATCAACTCGCTCCCGCTCACCCCGAGCAAGATCTGGGCGCTGCTGCGGGCGGCGGAGGCGCGCGCCGGGCACGGAGGGCGGCAATGAAGCCGGCGCCGTTCGCGTACTTCGCGCCCACCAGCGTGGAGGAGGCGGTGGGCCTGCTGGCCGCCCATGCGGATGAGGCGAAGGTGCTCGCCGGCGGCCAGAGCCTCGTCCCGCTGATGAACATGCGGCTGGCCAAGCCCGCGGTCTTGGTCGACATCAACCGCGTGGCGGCGCTGGACTACATCCGCTGGGAGGACGGCTACCTCGCCGTCGGCGCCATCACGCGGCAGCGCGTCCTGGAGCGCGCGCCGGAGGTCGCGGCGCGCGTGCCCCTGATCCGCGAGACGCTCTATTACCTCGGCCACGCCCAGATCCGCAACCGCGGCACCATCGGCGGCAACCTCGCCCATGCCGACCCGGCCTCGGAGCTGCCGGCGACGCTGCTGGCGCTGGGCGGCGAGCTGCGGGTGGTCGGGCCTGCGGGTGAGCGGGTGCTCCAGCCTGAGGAGTTCTTCCTGACCTATCTCACCACGGCGCTGGCACCCGACGAGCTGCTGGTGGAGGCCCGGTTCCGCCTGCCGCGCAGGCGCCACGGCGGCGCCTTCGCCGAGATCAGCCGCCGCCACGGCGACTACGCGCTCGTCGGGGTGGCCGTGCAGCTCGAGCTGACCGACGATGGCCGGATCGCGCGGGCGGGCATCGGCCTGTGCGGGGCAGGGGCGGTTCCGATCAAGGCCACCGCGGCCGAGGCGCTCCTGACAGGGGAGCGGCCCAGCGACGCGCTCTTCGCTGAGGCAGCGGTGCGGGCAGCCGGCCAGGCGGAGCCGGAATCCGACATCCACGCCTCGGCGGAGTACCGCCGGGATATGGTGCGCGTGCTCACGGCGCGCGCGCTGCGCCAGGCGCTCGCCCGGGCGAGCGCTTGACACAGAGCCGTAACGAACGGGAGCGAGCGATGCAGCAGGCCACGCGCCCAACAAAGCACGCGATCACGCTGCGCGTCAACGGGGTGGAGCGCGAGGGGCTGGTGGAGGCCCGCCGCCTGCTCTGCGACTTCCTGCGCGAGGATCTCGGGCTCACCGGCACGCACGTCGGCTGCGAGCACGGGATCTGCGGCGCCTGCACGGTTCTGGTGAACGGCACGGCCGTGCGGTCGTGCCTGATGTTCGCCGTGCAGGCCGACGGGGCGGAGATCTTGACCGTGGAGGGGCTGGCCCAGGGGGACCGCCTCCACCCCCTCCAGGAGGCGTTCTGGGAGAACCACGGCCTCCAGTGCGGGTTCTGCACCCCAGGCGTGCTGATGGCAGCGTACGAGTTTCTCCGCGATAATCCTAACCCGACGGAGCAGGAGGTGCGAGAGAACGCAGCGGGTAACCTGTGCCGCTGCACCGGCTACGCGGGCATCGTTCGGTCCATTCTCGCAGCAGCGGAGAAGATGCGGGCGCAGCGCTGATGCGCCCGAGGGAGGGCGGCGATGGACAGTCGGTACCTGGAGCCTGAGATCGAGACCGCGGATCGCGAGACGCTGCGGCGCTTGCAGGAGCGCAAGCTACGCGAGCAGGTGGCGCACGCGTACGAGCACAGCGCCTTCTACCGGCAGAAGCTGGATGCCGCAGGCGTGCGCCCGGAGCAGATCCAGCACCTCGAGGACCTGGCCAAGCTGCCGTTCACAACGAAGGACGAGCTGAAAGCCGACCAGGCGGCGAACCCCCCCTGGGGCAAGCTCCTCGCGGTGCCGCTGTCCGACTGCCTCCGCGTGCACTTCACCTCCGCCACCACGGGACGCCCGCTGGCGGTGCTGGATACGCCCGAGGACTGGTACGGCTTCTACCACTCCTATGCGCGCTCCCTCTACGCCTACGGGGTGCGCCGGACCGACATGGTGATGCCGGCCTTCAGCTTCGGCCCTTGGATCGGCTTCTGGTCCGGGTTCTACGCCGCGCAGGACCTGGGATGCCTGGTCTTTCCCACCGGTGGCTACTCGACGGAGCAGCGCATCGATGCGCTGCTGAACTACCCCATCACGGTGCTCGGCTGCACGCCCTCCTACGCCCTCTACCTGGCCGAGACGGCGCGCAAGAAGGGCATCGACCTGGCGAAGCAGACGCAGATCCGCATCACCTGGCACACGGGCGAGCCGGGCGCCTCCATTCCCAGCACGAAGCGCAAGATCGAGGAGGCCTTCGGGGCCAAGGCATTCGACCTGCCCGGGCTGACCGAGATCGCCGCCTGGGGCTTCGAGTGCGATGCGCAGGTGGGGAACGTCCACGTGCATGAGGACTACGCCTACCCGGAGGTGCTCGATCTGGAGACCGGGCAGCCGGTCAAGCCCGGCCAGCGCGGCGAGCTGGTGCTCACCAGTCTGTATCGCAAGGCCATGCCGCTGCTCCGCTACCGCACGCGCGATGTGGTCGAGCTGGCGGAGGGGCCCTGCCCCTGCGGGCGCACGCTGCTCGCCCTGCGGGGGGGCGTGATCGCCCGCCTCGACGACATGAAGAAGGTGCGCGGCGTGGTCGTGTACCCCTCGCGCATCGAGGAGCTGGTGCGGGAGCTGCCCGGCGTCGATGAGTTCCGCATCATCTTCCGCCGCGTGGAGGGCCTCGACGACATCCTGGTACGGCTCGATCCCAGCCCGGACCTGAGCCCGGCTGACCACGAGGCGCTGCTCCACGACGCGGCGCGGAGCCTGCAGCTCGGCCTCGGCATCCGCGTGTCAGTAGAGCTGGCCGAGCCCGGCAGCCTGCCGCGCTGGGACCAGAAGGCGCGCCGAGTCGAGGACCAGCGGGTAGAGGTCCCCTTCTAGCGCGGCGCGCCGGGCCGCGTCGCCAGTACTGCGCGGGGAGGGAGTTTGACTGCTGACGGCCGCTTCGAGCACCTCAAGGCGCACGCCAACGCCTGTCCCTACTACCGCCATATCGGGTTCGAGGTCATCGACGTCGCGGAGGGCTTCGCGCGCCTGCGGATGCCGGTGCGCGAGGAGCTGTTCCAGTTCCAGGATGCTGTCCACGGCGGGGCGATCTTCTCCGTCGCCGACGCCGCGGTGGCGGTAGCCCTGCTGACCCTCGCCGAGCCCGGCGAGCAGGCGCTCACCATCGAGTGCAAGCTCAACTTCCTGGCCGGCGTGACCCGCGCTCACGCCTATGTGGACGCGGAAGGCCGGATCGTCCACAAGGGCCGCACCATCGCGCTGGGCGATGTCGAGGTGCGGCGCGACGACGGCCGGCTGGCGGCCAAGGGGCTTGTCACCTACACCCTGCGCCGCGAGCGCACGCCCGCGTAGGGCGGCCGAGCCCGCGGGCTCAGCGCCACTGGCCGTGGGGGTCGTAGGTGCGGATGACCTCCAGCTCGGCAGCGGTGGGCGGCGGGGTCTCGTGCACATCGGGCGCGACGCGCAGGTCCCAGCCCGTGTTGGCACGCACCTGCTCGATGGTCGTGCCGGGGTGGTAGCTGCGGAGAACGGCCTCGCACGTCGCCGGATCGAACCCGAGCACGCCCATGCTCGTCACCACTGCCGAGGGCCCGCCGCGCGGCAGGCCCACCCGCTCCCGCCAGCCCGGGCCATCGCCATACCCTGGGGAGGTGATGTAGCTCACCCGCTCCGGCAGGCGGTGCCGCTCGTGCTCGATGATGATGATGGAGCGGTGCGCCAGCGAGGCCAGATCGCCGCCCCCGCCGCTGCCTGGTAGCTTCACCCGCGGGCGCCGGAAGTCCCCGATGTAGGAGGTGTTGACGTTCCCGAAGCGGTCCACCTCGGCTGCCCCGATGAAGCCGACATCCGCGTGGCCGCGCTGGAGGAGCGCCATCAAGTTGAGGAGGCTGGTGCACCAGACGGCGTCGCGGATGTTGGGCGGGTCGGACATGGTGTACAGCAGCTCGGGCGGCGGCGTGTCGCGCACGATGCCGACCTCGAACAGCCCGATGGCGCGCGGCGCGTGGAGGCATTTCGCCACGCAGAAAGCCAAGAGCGGCAGGCGCATGCCGGTGAACACGATCTCGCCATCGCGGATCTCGCGCGCTGCGGCGACGATCATCAGTTCGCGGAGCGAGTAGTCCATAGATCCCATCGACTCCCTTCGCTCCTATAATACCAATGGGATGGATCCGCTCGTGGTGCGGCAGGCCTGCAGGCTGCGGCCTGGTGCTCACGGCGGCGAGCGAGGAGGGCGTGGAGGCGCGGGCCGGGCCAAATAGACAGCCGCCTACCCCTTTGGTATGATCAGGTAGCTGGCGGGCCCAGGGCGCAGCGCCCGGATACGGCGTTGCGGGGTGGAGCGCGCGGTGGGGCATGGTTGTCGGGGTGATGCACCTATCGCTGGCCCTCCCGACCAGCGAGTCGCTCAAAGCCAAACGGCAGGTGGTGAAGTCGGTCATCGCGCGTGTGCGGAACCAGTTTAACGTTGCGGCCGCCGAAGTGGACATGCTGGACCACCGGCAGCTCGCCACGTTGGGCTTTAGCTGTGTGAGCACCGACCGGCGCCATGCCGAGCAGCTGCTTGCCAAGGTATTGGCGTACATCGAGAACACACGGCTGGACGCGGAGGTCACGGACTACTCCGTGGAGATCATCTCGGTCGCTTAGTCTCGCGCCCCGAGCCCGGCCCGCGGTGAGGAGCGGCTTGCCCCCTCGGTGGCCACGACCTCTCCGGAGGCGTGCGCCGCATGCCTCCGGTGATAGGCGGCGTGCTAGAGTGGCAGCGCGCGCATGGCCGCCGTAAGGGACGGAGAATGGGTCTAGCGGAGCACGGGCCCCTTGATCGCACGGCGTTCGAGCAGCTCGTTTCGGAATATGCCGAGCGGCTGTATAGTATCGCCCTGCGCATCACCGCCTCCCCGGCCGATGCCGAGGACGCCGTGCAGGAGGCCTACCTCAACGCCTACCGGCACCTGAGCCGGTTCCGCGGCGAGGCTGATCCCCGCACCTGGCTGTACCGCATCACGGTCAACGAGGCGCTCCGCCGCGTGCGCGAGCGGCCACCGCAAGAGTACCTCGACGAAGTCGCTGCCGCGGGGGAGCGACCGGTGCTGGACTGGAGCAGCCGGGTGGAGGATCCCGGCGTTGCTGCCGAGCTGCGCGAGCAGCTCGAGGCGGCGCTCCGCAGCCTGCCGCCGGACTACCGCGCCGCCGTTGTGCTGCGCGATGTCGAGGGGCTCTCGACACGGGAGGCGGCCGCGATCCTCGATATCGGCGAAGCGGCCCTCAAGTCGCGGCTCCACCGCGGCCGGGTCCTACTGCGCCAGGCGCTCGAGGAATACCTGCGCAGCTAGCGGCCGAGCGCGCGCTCCGGTGCGGCCGCGGCCTGCTTGCCGAAGTAGACGGACTCGGTCGGCAGCTCGCTCTCCTTCAGCCCGAACCACGCCAGCGCGTTGTGCCCCAGCAGCCGCCGCCGCTGCGCCTCGCTCAGCCCCGGCACCGCCGCCAGCTTCCGCACCGACTCCGGAAACTCGCTGTCCCAGTGGGCATAGTCCGACGCATACATGATCTGCGTCTCCCCCACCATCGCCAGCACCCACGGCAGCGTGTGCTCCTCCGGCTCGCACGTGAACGCCACCTGCTCGCTCCGGATGATCTCGCTCGGCCGCCGCTGGCAGTGCGGCCACTGCGGCCGCAGCTTCTCGAAGTGCTCGTCCAGCCGCTCCATCCAGTACGGGATCCAGCCCGCCCCGCCCTCCATGAACGCCACCTTGAGCTTGGGGTAGCGGTCGAACACCCCCTCCCCGATCAGGTGCATCAGCGCGATCATCAGCTCGAAGGGGAAGGCGGTCATGTGGACATAGCTGTACTTCTCCATCCGCTCCGAGCCCGCGCCCATCACGCCGTAGACGCCGTACTGCCCGTCGTGGCCGGTCTGGGGGTGAACGGCGAGCGGCATGCCCAGCGCCTGCGCCGTCTCGTAGATGGGGTCGAAGCGGCGGTCGCCGAGGTTGATGCCGTAGACGTTGGTGGGGAGCATGGCGGCGACGGCGCCATGAGCGGCGAGCCACTCCAGCTCTTTCGCCGCGGCGGGCGGGTCCTGGCAGGGGATGAGGCCGACGGCCTTGAGCCGCTTGGGGTTGACAACGCAGTACTCTTCGAGCAGCCAGCGGTTCACCGCGTGGCAGATGGCGGCGGCCAGGCCCTTATCCATGAGGCCGTTCACGGTTAAGGCCACGGAGGTGCCGAAGATGATGGCCACGTCGACCCCTTCCTCGTCCATGTCGGGCAGCCGCTGGAGCGGGTCGCGCATGCCGGGCCGCGACAGGCGGATGTGCGGGGCGAAGGGGCCGCTCACGCTCGGGCCGAGCCCCTCGCTCTTGCCCCACACGCGGCCCTCGAGCAGGATGCGCGGCTGGCCCAGGTTGTCCTTGATGCGAATGGGGGCCCGTGGGGCGTACTCCGGCGGCATCCAGCGCGCGAGCTCCTCCTCCGGCTCGCTGCAGTGCCCATCAGCGTCGATCACGAGATCGATCGGCATCTTTTCTCCTCCACCTTTCCCAGGCCTGGCTGCATAGGCAGCGGTGAAAGGACGCCGCGGTCCAGCGCATAGGCGGCGCGAGGTGATTCTAGCGGGACCACTGGCGCTCCGGATACCTCCCGTTGTGCTGGGCCCGGCTCCGCCCGCCGCGCCGCGGCCGTCCCGGCGGCTAGGGCGCCGGCGGGCGGTAGGGCCCCAGCTTGCTCACTGCATGGTCGGCGTAGCGCAGGTCGATCACCTGGGTGACGTCCACCGGCTGCTGCAGGTAGCCCTTGGCCAGGTAGTACTGCACGTCCTCCGCGATGCGCTCCGGAATCACGCGGCCGTTGGGATCTAGGGCGGCGAAGCCCATCTGGTCGTAGAGGCGCGCGTCCTTGACCGGCGTGTAGCGGGTGAGGATCTCGACGACCGCCGGCTTGCCCCGCCCGTAGACGAAGGCGTCGGTGAAGTCGCGCGCTCCACGCAGGTAGCCCACCATGAACCGGAAGGCCGCCTCCGTGGCGGCGAAGCCCGGCGAGTAGATCCACACCGTCGTGTGGAGGTCCGGCACGATGTCCGCGGCCGAGCGCCAGCGGCGCAGCAGCCCCTGGTTCTCGCCCAGCGTGAGGAACGGCTCCGTGTGGTAGGCGGCATCGATCGTGCGGGTGGCGAAGGCAGTGTTGATGTCTGGGTAGCTCACCCCGACGATGTGCACGTCCTCACGGGTGAGCCCCGCGCGCTCGAGCGTGCGGTCGAGGATGATATCGGTCGAGGTGCCGGTGTTCGGCACGTTGATGCCCAGAGTCAGGCCGCGGAGGTCCGCCCAGTCCTGGACGGTGCCGCTGGCCGCCACGTCCTCGCGCAGCACCCACATGCCGGCGGAGCGGCCTGGTGCCAGGCGCCCCTTGTCGCCCGCGATGCGGAGCAGCAGCCCGCGCGCGACCGCGTTGAAGAAGCCGGCGCTGGGAGTGATGCCGGCAGCGTCGAGCTGGCCGGTGGCGAGATGAGGAATGGCCTGGGCAGCGCCGTCGATGCGGGTGGCCTCGATCTCCAGGCCCTCTTCGGCGAAGTAGCCGCGGTCGAGCGCGATGAACACCCCGGCGTCTGCGAGCGTCATCAGCAGCCCGAGCTTCACCGTAACGCGCGGCGCCGGTGGAGCCGCCTCCGGCGCGGCCGTCGCCGGCGCTGGACCGGCCGCGCGCCCTTCTACCGCGTCTGGAGCCGCCGATGGCGCGGGCGGGGGTGCGCTACAGGCGATGAGGGCAAGGAACACCGCTGAAGCCAGCCCTCGCCACATGGGGCGCTCCCTCCTCAGCAGCCCCGGGCGCGGGATGCGCCCGGGGCCCGCCTCGCTCCGCTCGCCAGCCGGGGGACTGGGCGATCGCCAGGCGGCGCACTCCCAGGGGATTGTAGTTCCACGTGGCGCCGTCGGTAAACCGGTGTGGCCGCAGGCCGGTTTGCGTTAAGCTTTGAGCGTGCCCTATTCTCCGAACGCCGCGTGGTCTGGAGCGTCGCATGGCTCCTGCCGACCCGCCCGCGCCGGCGCGCGCCGGAGGGCGGTCTCTCCACAGCCGGCACCGCGCTGGCCTCCCTCGGCTCGAGGCCGGCGGCCCACTCATGGTGGGCGGGATCGCGGGTATCGCTGCCCTGTTCACCTTCGCGGCGCTCGCCTACAGCGTGGTGGCACAGGCTACCGCACCACTGGATGTAGCCATGCTGGCCTGGCTGCACCAGCTCCGCGGCCCGCTCCTCGACGCGGCCGCGCGGGGCTTCTCGGCGCTGGGGGGCGAGGGCACTGTCGTCGTGCTAGGCATACTCTGCGGTGGGCTATGGCTGCGCGGGCGGCGGGGCGCGGCGGTGCAGCTCCTCGTGGCGGCCGGCGGCGCCTGGGGGCTCAATAGCGTGCTCAAGGTGTGCTTCCAGCGCGCACGCCCCGAGCAGCTCGCTCCCCTGCTCTCGCCCCAGGCATTCGCGTTCCCCTCGGGGCACGCGATGGTAGCGGCGGCGGTTTACGGCTTCCTAGTCTACCTGCTCTGGCAGCGCTTGCGGGGATGGCGGCGCCTCGCCGGGCTCGTCGCCGCGCTGCTGCTGGTGGTGCTGATCGGCTGGGCGCGCCTGTACCTCGGCGCCCACTACCCCACCGATGTGGTCGCGGGCTACCTCGCCGGCTTCGCCTGGGTTGATACGGTGCTCCTCGGGGGGCACCTGCTCCGCCGGCGGCGGGCGCCGCGCTTGGCGCCCGGGCCCAGCCCGACTTATACTCCATAGGTGGAGTATTCCTCGTCTGCTGTGGGTGCGGCGCCGCGTGCGGCCCCGTGTGTTGCCGGCGGTACTGGGGAGAGGGCTTGGCAGGGGCCGGCAGCGTAGCTGGGGCGGACGGGTAGGAGGGTACGATGGCCCAGACCATCACCGACACGCTCAGGCGCCCGCTCCGCGACCTGCGGATCTCGGTGACCGATCGCTGCAACTTTCGGTGTGTGTACTGCATGCCGAAAGAGGTGTTCGGTCCCGGTTTTCAGTTCCTCCCTGCCCACCAGCTCTTGACCTTCGAGGAGATCACCCGCCTCGCCCGGATCTTCATCGGGCTCGGGGTTCGCAAGATCCGCCTCACGGGCGGCGAGCCGCTGGTCCGCCGCGACATCGAGCGGCTCGTCGAGATGCTCGCCCGCCTCGACGGCCTCGAGGACCTGACGCTCACTACCAACGGCTCTCTCCTGGCCAAGAAGGCTCGCGCGCTCAAGGACGCCGGGCTCAAGCGGGTGACCGTGAGCCTCGACGCGCTGGACAACCGCGTCTTCATGGCCATGAACGATGTGGGCTTCCCTGTGGAGCGGGTGCTGGAGGGCATCGAGGCCGCCCGCGCCGTGGGCCTGGCGCCCATCAAGATCAACATGGTGGTCAAGCGGGGGGTCAACGATCACTGCATCCTGGACATGGCCCGCTACTTCCGCCACACGGGCTACATCCTACGGTTCATCGAGTACATGGACGTGGGGAACACCAACGGCTGGCGCATGGACGATGTGGTGCCGGCCGCCGAGATCTTCCGCATCATCAACGCGGAGTTTCCCCTCGAGCCGGTGGATCCGAACTACCGCGGTGAGGTCGCCCGGCGCTACCGGTACAAGGACGGGGCCGGTGAGATCGGGCTGATCGCCTCGGTCACCCAGCCCTTCTGCGGCGACTGCACCCGCGCGCGCCTGTCCTCGGAGGGGCTCCTGTACACCTGCCTGTTCGCCGGGCTGGGCCACGACCTGCGGGCGCTGCTGCGCGGGGGCAAGTCCGACGCGGAGATCGCGGCCTTCATCCAGCGGGTGTGGCAGCGCCGCGAGGATCGCTACTCCGAGATCCGGACGTACGAGACCGAGCGCCTGGCTGAGATCGCCCGCCTGCCGAAGGTCGAGATGTCGCACATCGGTGGGTGATGGGGCTCACGCGCGAGTTCACCGTCGCGGTCTTCGTCGTCCACGCCGATCGAGTGCTGCTGCACCACCATCCCAAGTTGGGCCGCTGGCTGCCCCCCGGCGGCCACATCGAACCCGGCGAGCTTCCCGATGAGGCGGCCCTCCGTGAGGTGCGCGAGGAGACCGGGGTACGTGCCCAGCTCATCGGCGAGCGCGCGCTGCCCCTATCCCGTCCCCGCCAGCTCGTGCGCCCGGCGGGCATCCAGCTGGAGGATATCGCGCCGGGCCATCAGCACATCGACCTGGTCTACTTCGCCGTCGCCGAGCCTGACGGCGCTGTCATCAGTGAGGCGGCGCGGCAGGCCACCCGCGCGGGCTGGTACGCCTTGGAGGAGCTCCCCGCCCTGGGCGTGGACGAGGAGATCCGTGCGTGGGCCGCGCGCGCCCTCGACGCTGTCCGCGTCTGGCGGGCCCAGCCGTCGGCGAGCGCGTAGGCGCGGTGGCAGGCCAGTCCCATGCCAGTCTGAGCGGACTAACGCCGCGAGGGTGCGACAGGCCCGCGAGCGGCCGGCGCGTAGCTGAAGGGAGCCTACGGGGCTGGCGGCCGATAGGGGCCCAGGCGGCTGAGCGCGTAGTCGGCGAAGCGCTGGTCGATGACCTGGCGGACGTCCACCGGCTGCTGCATGAACCCCTTGGCCAGGTAGTACTGGACATCTCGCTCCAGCACTTCGGGCCGGACACGGCCGTCGGGATCGATAGCCGCGAACTGCATCTGAGCGTACAGCGCCGGGTCCTTCACCGCTGTGTAGCGCGCGAGGATATCCACGATGGCGTCTTTCCCCCGACCGTGCACGACGGCGTCGTTGTAGTCGCGCACGCCGCGCAGATAGGCCACCATGAAGCGGTAAGCCGCCTCGGTCGCGGCGAACTGGGGCGAGTAGATCCAGACGCCGGTGTACTGCTCAGAGCGGACGTCGGAGGCGGGACGCCACCGCCGTGCCACGCCGAGATTGACGCCCAGAGTGGCGAAGGGCTCGGTGTGGAGGGCGGCCTCGATGGTCTGGTTGGCGAACGCCGCGTTGATATCAGGATACGGCAGCTCGACAACGCGCACCTCGTCGCGCGTCAGGCCACCGCGCTCGAGGGCGCCGTCGAGCATGATATCCGTGCTGCTGCCGGAGTTGGGCACGTTGATCCCCAGCGTGTGCCCCCGCAGGTCGGCCCAGTCGCGCACCGCGCCGCTCGCGGCGAGGTCCTCGCGCAGCATCCAGGTGTTCTGGGAGTAGCCCGGGGCGACATGGCCTTTATCGCCGGCGATGCGCAGCGGGAGCCCCCGGTTAACAGCGTTGAAGAGAGCGGCCGATGGAGTTACCCCGGCAACGTCCAGCTGCCCGGTCGCGACGTGCGGCATCGCCTGCGCCGCGCCGTCCACGCGCGAGTGCTCGATCTCGAGGCCCTCCTCGGCGAAGTAGCCGCGGTCCTGCGCGATGAACAGGCCTGCATCGGTAAGCCCGAGGAGCGATGCGACGCGCACGACTACCGGCGGGCTGAGCGGTGGGGGCGCGGCGGTTGGCCCGCCGGCTGGCGCGCTAGGCGCTGTAGCCGCCGCCACGGGGGAGGATCCGGCCGAGCTGCGCTCGGGAGCGGGACTGCTGCCGGGAGCGGCACATGCACCAGCGAGCAGCAGCGCTCCCAGCAAGAGGCCCGTAGCGCGCGCGAGGATCCCGGTCATGGCGGCCTCCTGTTCTCGCGATCCTGAGGTCTCATGCGCCGCGCTAAGTGGGTCGCGTTGCGGCTTGGCTACGGCAATATACGGGATTCGTGCAGCGGTCTCAACGCCCGCACCGATCCACGGCCGCATGGGACTAGGGCAAGCCCTGGCCGGCGGGGCGGCTGCGGCCTCAGGGAGCGCACGGCTTGCACCTCCGCTCAGCTAGGCTGTGCGGTCCCCGCGCGATGGCGCCCATGAGCGGACTGCGGCAGCCGCGAGAGCGGCGGCTCTGCCGGGTTGCCAGCGCGGCCAACCCTCAGGTGAGTCGCAACACACTATGCACGCTTGATCGCCTTAGTCCGCTGTGCTAGTATGCCAATGTCACGTGTTCAGTATTTATAGAGGGGTGGACAGATGCCATCGAGAATCAAGCATGTGGCGATCGTGAGCGAAAACTATGCTCTCCTTGGCAAATTCTATGAGGCACTGTTCGGGATGAAGGCGTCGGCTAACGCGCGTCCCGACTCTGCTGTTGCGATATCAGATGGCTACATCGGGATGAACGTGAATCCTCGAAGCCCTGGCCGGCAGGCCGGATTCGACCATTTCGGTATCGAGGTCGATGACGTTGAGGCGATCGCTAAACGCGTGCGCGAGAAGTATCCGACGGTGCAGCTGCTCAAGCGGCCGAGTAATCGCCCGTTCGCCGGCATCAGTATGCACGATCCAGCCGGAAATGTGTTCGACCTATCTCAAGAAGGAATGGCGAATCGCGCGGATGTGTATGTCGATGTCGCGCGGTCGGCGCAGCCGCATCTACGGCGTATCCGACACTTCATGTTGCGCACAGTCGAGCCGGAGCGGATCGCGCATTTCTATCACGAGGTGTTCGAGCTGCAGCTGCAGGATAAAGCGATCGATGACCCCAACTACTATCTCACTGACGGCGAAGTGACGCTCATTGTCGCACCATGGCGTATCAGCGACTACGAGGGTAGCGGGATTGAGCGGCCG
>Ga0070739_10000355_pt1 | contig 90283 bp, 71 predicted proteins | sample Coa_R1_7_FD_66445 | JGI IMG/M metagenome (GOLD analysis project Ga0070739, IMG submission 66445) | Surface soil microbial communities from Centralia Pennsylvania, which are recovering from an underground coalmine fire - Coalmine... | ecosystem: Environmental > Terrestrial > Soil > Unclassified ...
CCCCCTCCGAAGGGAGTCCCCAACTTCTGCCCCCACGGCTTCGGCATCCCTCCCCGCCAGACCGCCGACATCTACTCGGGTCCGTGCGCCACGGCTTGGAAGGGGAACAACGGCGGCGCCACCTGGCAGGGGGTGACGGGCAACACCATCAAGATCTGCGTCCAGGGCAACGGCGCTGGTAACAACCCCAGCGCCAACGGGCCGGTCGCCGCCCAGGAGTCGGCCAGCCAGAACGCCTGGGACCGCACCTACACCGTCTTCCAGCGGTACTTCAACCAGAACTTCCAGTTCTACGGCCGCCAGGTGCAATTCATAGTGTCGGACCCCTCCGGCAGCGGGATCGCCGCCGAGCAGACGGCGGCGGTGAGCTGCGACCAGCAGTACGGCGTGTTCGGTGCCTGGACGGGGAACGAGCCGGAGTGCAGCTACTTCGGCCCGCACGGCATTCTCGCCTTCTGCCCGGGCGGGGAGGAGCAGAGCTACTACACCGACAGCGGCCCAAACCTGTGGACGTTCAGCATGAGCGGTGAGGAGCTGTCGCAGCTGACGGCGGAGTGGATCTGCAAACAGCTGGCGGGCAAGGACGCCGCCTGGGCGGGAGAGGCCGACTACCAGCACACCAAGCGCAAGTTCGGGCTCCTCCTCTACGACACCCGGGGGTACCAGTACCTGGGGCCCTATATGGCCGGCCTGCTCAAGTCGGAGTGCGGGGTCAACCTGGACATCGTCTACTCGGATCTCGACACCCAGTCGGGGGAGGCGTCGCTGGGCCAGGCGGTGACCAAGTTCAAGAGCGACGGCGTGACATCGGTCCTCATCGACGTCGATTACATCAGCTCGGCTGTATTTACCAACGATTCCGCCAACGAGGACTGGTTCCCCGAGTTCCTGGACAACGGCGGTGGCGCCCTCGACCGCAACCAGCTGGCCTCCTTGCAGAACCAGACCGAGTGGGCCCATGCCTTCGGGATCACGCCCGGGGCGATGGAGCGGCCCCTCGAGGACACCGACTGCTACCGCTCCTACCAGTCTGTGGATCCCGCCAACACCCCGGCCTTTGTCTTCTGCGACTACGACTACGACTCGCTCTACATGCTGATGACCGCCATCCAGGACGCCGGACCCGACCTCACCCCGGCCAACGTCGAGGCCGGCCTCTACAAGCTCGGGTTCCGTTATCCCGACCCGCCCAAGTGGGCGGTCGGCGGCGGGTTCGCGCCGGGCCGGCACACCTATGTAGACGACGTCGCCATGTCGTGGTGGAACCCGACCGCTCCTCCGCCCGATCCCAACACCTACGGCACCGCCTCGGACAATGTGGGGGCCTACGAGTACATAGACATTGGCCAGCGCTACCGGCCCGGACAGATGCCGTCGACCACGGCTCCGTTCTTCGCCAGCGGGACAACCGTGGCACCTGATCCCACCGCCTACGGCGACTGACGCCGCCCCATCCGAGGAGCGATGACGTGACCGACGAATTCTTCGGAGCGCCTTTCCACGACAGCGACGAGTGGCGCGACTCCCCGTTCCGTCACCGCTACGTGCATGGCGGGTTCGAGGGGACCGACACCCGCTTCGTGGTGATCATGCCCGAGCCTGCGCAGTTCCGAGGGCGGTTCGTCCAGTTCCTCCAGGGGGGCATGGGGGGCAGCGAGCACCAAGGGGCGATGGTTGGAGCGCACCTGGTGGCGGCTGAGAACGGCGCTGCCTATGTCGAGTCGAACCAGGGCCACATCGGAAACGACCTGTCCGGTCTCCGGGGCCAGGCCAGCGTGCTTTCCTGGCGGGCCAGCGCCCAGACGGCCCGTCACGCCCGCCAGGTGATGGCCGAGACATACGGCGCGCCGCCCCAACACGGCTACGTCGTCGGTGGCAGCGGCGGTGGCATGCGCTCCATTGATTGCCTCGAGCACGCTCCCGACCTGTGGGACGGTGCCGTTCCCTTCATCGTCAACCGGAACGGCCTGCACGTCTTCAACTGGTCGGTGGCCGCCTGGGCGGGCGCCGTGCTCGGGGTGGACAAGGTGGCCGCCGTGGTCGACGCCCTCGACGCCGGCGGCTCCGGGGACCCCTTCGCCGTACTGGACACCGACGAGCAGCGCCGCGCCCTTGCGACTCTGTACCGGGCCGGCTACTGCCGGGGGGCAGAGTCCCAGCTCGAGCCCAACCCCCTGTGGATCCTGGGCCTCCAGCTGCTGGGCACCTCCGATCCGACCTACTACGAGGACTTCTGGACGGTGCCCGGCTACGAGGGCGCCGACGACGACCCCCTCGCCCGGTCGCTGCACGTGCAGGACAAGGCCATCGTGACCGACGCGGTGACCCTCGAGTCTCTGCGGGCCGCCGGGCCCGGTGGAGGCCTCGACACCCTCAACGCCGCCGTGCTGGGCCGGGCCATGACCATGAAGGGCCCAATCGGGATCCGCATGGACACCGCCATCCCTCCCGAGCGCCTGCTTGGGGCGACGCTGACCGTCACCTCTGGCAAAGCCGCCGGGCGCGCGCTGCGCTGTACCGGATCAGTGGCGGGCACGGCCCTGGCCTTTCTCGATCCGGTCGGCTTCGGCGACATCGAGGCGGGCGACTCGATAGAGATCGACAACCGCGACCTGGTCGCCTTCGCCTACTACCACCGCCATCTGGTCGACGCCCGCTACCCGGTGATGAGGCAGTTCCTGATCGACGGACGGCCCATCTACAGGCAGCGCCCGGTCTCCTTCGACGCCATGCCGGTGCCGAAGGGCCGGTTCGAGGGCAAGATGATCCTGCTTCAGCATCTGGCTGACCGGGAGTGCTGGCCGAGCTGTGCCACCGAGTACGTGGGCCAGCTGCTGCAGGCCTATGGAGGCGAGCTGGAGAGCCGCTTCCGCATCTGGTGGATCGAGAACGCCGCCCACCTCGTGCCCCTGACCAGGCCCGGGCTCACCCGGCTCATCAACTACAGCGGCACTTGGGCCCAGGCTCTGCGGGACGTGATCGCCTGGGTGGAAGAGGGCGTTGCCCCTCCGCCGAGCACTCCCTGGCAGCTGTCCGAGGACAACCAGCTGGTCGTGCCCCGGGCAGCCCAGGATCGGGGCGGCATTCAGCCCGCGGTCGAGGCCCGGGTGAACGGCGGCCCGGTCGCATCGGTGAGGGTTGGCGAGGAGGTCAGACTGGAGGGAGTCGCTGAGGCCCCGCCAGGGGCCGGCACCATCGTCTCGGCTCAGTGGGACTTCGACGGCTCGGGCACCTGGGCGTTGAGGGACGACTCGGTGGACGGGTCCGCCGCTCGCATCACCTCCCGCGCCGTCCACCAATACGACGAGCCCGGCACCTACTTCGCCACGTTCCGAGCCGGACTGCACCGCGATGGAGACGCCCATTCCCGCCTGCGCCTGGTCACCAATCTGGCCCGGGTGCGAGTGGTGGTCACCTGAGGGGGGATAAGAGAACTCCGAGCGCGGGCCCTCTCGGCTCGCCGAATTAGAGCCATATAACCAGATCGGGCGGCCCGAGGTAGAGGGACGGACCGGCCCGAGGTCGAATTCTTGACGAGGTCGAATTATTGATGATGAGAGTGGGTGGGCGGAGTGAAGGACGGTGAGATGAAAGCGTCGCGTGTGTTGGTGTCGGTCGGTCTGGGGGCGGCCCTGATCTGGGCGGTCCCTCTGGCGGCAGGCTCGGGCGCCTCGTATCCGGTGAACTGCCAGGCGGCCGACGCCAAGGGGGCGTCCGCTCAGCTGGCCAAGCAGGCCACGTGCAGCTTCAGGACCAACAACCCCATCAAGGCTGCCGCCCAGGGGGTCACCTCTGCCTACACGGGCTCCTTCACCATCTACACCAAGCAGAAGGGTTGCCTGATGGTCTACGTGAGCCCATCGGGCGGGCTCACCGTGGAGAGCAAGACCTTCAACAGCTCCGGAGCCCAGGCCACCACCATCAACTACTCGAACCACTGCACCTACACGCTGGCGCTCCATCCCGACGGGTACGGAACCATCACCGCCGGGCAAACCAACTGACGCCGGCCGCCGCCACCTCCGACGGCGTCCGGTCGTCCGGTCGCTTCCCCCCTCGGGCATTTCGGTCTCGACAGTCGTCGCCGTCCGGTATAAGTTGACCGTGGTCGAAATGTTGGGTCGGGCCCTCCATGGGCCGGCCTCGGCGGGAGCTTGAGCAAGGAGAGCTGGGGATGGCTGTGACGGTGGAGGCCCTGAAGGGCCGGATGCTCGACGCTGACTCACATCTGCAGGTGCCGCCCAAGCACCTCGACGAGGCATTGGGTCCGGTCTTCGCCGGCATGCTGCGGCAGTTCTGGGCCCGCATGGCCAGCGCCAGGGGGACCTCGGTCGACCAGCTGAACCCGATCCAGGGCCGGCCCGAGCCGCCCACGGCCGAAAACGTTTGGACGGCGAAGATGAACGCCGCCGCCGGGGCCTTCGACCCGGCTGCCCGCCTCCAGACCCTGGACCTGATGGGTGTGGACCGCCAACTGATGTTCCCGATGGCCGTACCGGCATCCATGATGCTGAGCAAGCGGCCGGAGGCCTTCGACGTGTCCCGCCATCACAACGACTACGTCCTCGATTGGGCCAAGGACGGCAACGGGCGCCTGCGTCCGGTGGCGGTGATCAACATGAACGAGGTCCAGCCGGCGATCGACGAGCTGGAGCGGGTCATCGGCAAGGGGGCCTATGCCGTGAATATCGGTTGCGGGCGACCCCCGGCCGGGCTGTCTCCGGCTGACGCGGCCTGGGAGCCGTTCTGGGCGCGCCTGGAAGAAGCGGGCGTCCCCGTCCTGTTCCACATCGGAGGCGAGGTCGGCTTCGTCGATCCGGCTTGGGGGGCCACGCCCAATCTCCGTCCCAGCACCCGAGGGAGCCAGGACCCCCTCGACGGCGAGACGGTGAGCCCGTACACGCTGACCGCCGGCGCCTTCGCTCCCGCCAACTACCTGGCCACCTTGATCCTCGACGGCGTCCTCGAACGACACCCCGGGCTCCGACTGGGGGCCATCGAGATGACCGCCCAGTGGGTGGGTCCCCTGGCCGAGGTCCTCGATCAGCGCTTCGAGGTGTTCAGCCGCCTCCGTAGCTTCCTATCCATGCGCCCGTCGGAGTACATCAACCGGCAGGTCCGGGTGACCCCGTTCTGGTGGGAGCCGGTCGGCAAGTACCTCGAGCGCTTTGGGCTGGAGGACGTCTACGTCTTTTCGACCGACTTCCCCCACGTGGAGGGCGGTACGGAGCCGGTCCAGCGGTTCTGGGCCAGCCTGGACGGCCACAGCGACGAGGTCTACGAGAAGTTCTTCGTGACCAACGCCGCTCTCATCATCTGAGACCTCCCCTCCTCGGGTGCCATGAGCAGTCAGTCGAGTGACGGCCGTGTGTTGATGCCCGGGCGCACGGCGGTGGTGACCGGGGCGGCCAGCGGTATCGGTCGGGCCATGGCCGAGCGCTTCGCCGCCGAGGGCATGCAGGTGGTGCTGGCCGACATCGAGGACCTGCCGCTGGCGCGGGCGGCCGAGGAGGTCGGAGCGGCCACCGAGGTGATGCACTTCGTGACCGACGTCTCCAGCCGCTCGTCCGTCGACGAGCTCGCCGACGCCGTCGAGGAGAGGTTCGGTCCGGTCCATGTCCTCTGCAACAACGCCGGGGTTGCCGGCGGCGGAGGGCCCCTCTGGGAGACCACCGAGAAGGACTGGGACTGGGTCCTGGGCGTCAACCTGCTGGGGGTGGTGCACGGCATCCAGGCCTTCGTCCCCCGGATGCTGGCCCACGGCGAGGGCGGTCACGTCGTGAACACCTCCTCCGTCCTGGGCCTTTCCACCGGCCCCGGGTCCATCTACTCGGTCACCAAGCACGCCGTCACCCGGCTGAGCGAGGGCCTCTGGCACGACCTGCAGGCGATCAACGCCCCCATCGGGGTCTCCGTCCTCTGCCCCGGACTCATCGCCACCCAGATCGTCAGCGCCGAGCGCAACCGGCCAGCCCACCTGCGCAACGCCGGACCGAGCGACGAGGGGCGGGAGGCCCTTCGCCGCCAGGCCCAGGCCCGCTTCCTCGAGCAGGGAATGCCGCCGGCGCAGGTGGCCGACATCGTCGTCGAGGCGGTGGAGGAGGGGCGCTTCTACATCCTCACCCATCCGGAGATGATCAAGGCCCAGGTGCAGGCTCGGATGGAGGCCGTTCTCGACGGGCGCCGTCCGGCCGGGACCGGCCGCCCTGCGGAGCGGCCATGACCAACGAGGGGGACTGACATGAAGTTCGGCCTGTTCTACGAGCTCCAGCTGCCCAAGAGGCCGGGGGCCGACGGCTGGGACCCGGACGCGGAGCGGCGGATCTACCACGAGATGCTCGAGCAGGTGGAGCTCGCCGACAGCCTCGGCTTCGACTACGTGTTCGAGGTCGAGCACCACTTCCTCGAGGAGTACTCCCACTCCTCCTCGCCGGAACTGGTGCTGGCGGCCCTGTCGCAGCGGACGAGGAACATCCGGCTCGGCCATGGAATCGTCCTGACGCCGCCCGGTTACAACCACCCGGCTCGCATCGCCGAGCGGCTGGCCGCCCTCGACATCCTCTCCGGCGGTCGCGTCGAGTTCGGGTCGGGCGAGTCGTCGTCGGAGATGGAGCTGGGCGGCTTCGGGGTGGACCGGGGGCTCAAGAAGGCGATGTGGGAGGAGGCCACCCGCGAGATCTGCAACATGATGGCGCAGGAGCCCTACCCTGGCTTCGACGGCGAGTTCTTCCGGATGCCTGAGCGCAACGTCGTCCCCAAGCCGATCCAGAAGCCCCACCCTCCGCTGTGGGTCGCCGCCTCCCGCCGCGAGACGACCATGGTGGCTGCCCGGCTGGGGATCGCCTCCCTTGGCTTCGGCTTCGAGACCCCGGACGAGCTGGGCGAGCGGGCCCAGGAGTACTGGCGCCTCGTGCGGGAGGAGTGCTTCCCCATAGGCCACGCCATCAACCCCGGACTGGCTGTGCTGTCGACCTTCATGTGCGCCGAGACGGACGAGGAGGCCGTGCGCCGCAGCGCCAACGGCCCCGGCTTCTTCGCCTACTCCCTGGGCTACTACTACAACCCCCTGACCGGCGGCGCCCACCAGCCCGGCCGGACCAACATCTACGACCGGTTCAGCCAGCTGCCGACGGAGCAGCGCGACGGGCGGGAGCAGCTGGCCGGAGCCCGACTGATGAGCCGGCAGGAGATCGCCTCCCAGGAGCCCGAGGACGAGGTGCAGCGAGCCCTGTTCCGGGCGGCCCGCAGCGGACAGGCCATCGGAACCACCGACACCATCAGGCGGAACATCAGCCGTTACGAGGAGAACCATCTAGATGTGCTGGTTCTCGTCGCCCAGTGCGGCGACCGCCAGCACGACCACATCATGGAGTCGATCGAGCGCTTCGGGCGGGAGGTGCTGCCGGAGTTCAAAGAGCGCCACGAGGCCGAGCACCGGCCATGGCGAGAGAAGCAGCTCGCCGATGTGGACTACTCCGTCAACTCCTCGATCTGAAGCCGGTCTGAGAGATGGCTCGCTTCGACCAGATAAAGGACGCCAAGATCCGCGACCAGGCGGCCGCCGCCCACGGCCAGCTGCGAGCGGGCAAGCCGGCCGACGCCGTGCGAACCTTGGCCGACGGCTTCCTCGAGCTCCTGTCCGATCACCCCGAGGTCATGAAGGTCAGCACCCAGGTCAGGGGACGTGCCCTTCCGGTGGTGGCCCGGTGGCCGGCCTTGGGCGCCAACCTGGTCATGGGGTCCGGGAACGGACAGACGCCGCGGATCGAGTTCGTGCGGGACCGCTTCGCCGTCAGCGAGGCGCTGACGTACTTCGAGTTCTTCGTGGACCTCGCCGTCGGACAGGGCCTCTGACCCCCAGCCGGGGATGATGGTGTCTCCGCGGCGTCCCCGCCGGGGCCGCCCCGTTCAGTCGCCGTATTGGGTCGGGTCGGGCGCGGTGGTGGTGCCGCTCGAGAACATCGCCGGGGTCTCCACCGGGATCTGACCCAGCCGGTAGCGCTGGCCGTTCCGCAGGTACTCGTAGGCACCGACGTTGTCGGAGCCGGCACCGTAGGTGTTGGGATCGGGCGAGGGCGCGGTGGAGTTCCACCACACCTCGGCGATGTTGTCGGCATAGGCCGGGTGACCGGGCCCGTAGCCGCCGCCGATCGCCCAGGCGGGCCGGTCCGGGTACCGGAATCCCAGCTTGTAGAGGCCCTGCTGGAACGTGGTCGGGGTGAGGTGGGGCCCGGCGTTCTGGATGCCCGTCATCAGCATGTAGAGCGAGTCGTAGAGGTAGTCGCAGAAGACGAACGCCGGGGAGTTGGCCGGATCGACCGACTGGTAGGCCCGGTAGCAGTCGGTGTCCTCCAGCGGACGCTCCATGTCGAGGTCCGTTATCCCGAAGGCGTGGGCCCACTCGGTCTGGTTCTGCAGTGAGGCGAGCTGGTTCCGGCCCAGGTCGCCGCCGTCGGTCACCAGTATCTCCGGGAACCAGGCCTGGTTGGCCGCCTGATTGGTGAACACCGCAGAGCTGATGTAGTCCACACCCGGTATGACGGTGGTGACGCCGTCCTGCTTGAACTTGGTCACGGCCTGGGCCAGGGAGGCCTCCCCGTTGGAGTTGTCGAGGTCCGAATAGACGATGTCGAGGTTCTGGCCGCACTCGGACTTGAGAAGCGACTGTGTCTCGGGCCCGAGCTGCTGGTAGCCCCGGGTGTCGTAGAGGAGCATGCCGAACTTGCGGGTGGTGTGCTGGTAGTCGGCTTCCCCGGCCCATTGGGCCGGGTGACCGGCGAGGTCCTTGCAGATGAACTCGGCGCTCAGGCGGACCAGCTCGTCCCCATCCATCACCCATCCGTATAGGTCTGGGGCGCCGTCCTGGTAGAAGGACACCGGCCAGTGGTCACCACAGAAGGCAACGATGGAGTGCTGGCCGAGGTAGGTGCATTCGGGATCGCTCACCGGACCGGCAGCGAAGACCCCCCAGGTCTGGTCACAGGCCACCCCGGCCGTCTGCTCGGCCGAGATGCCCGACCCAGAGGGGTTCTCGACGATGAACTGCACCTGGCGACCGTAGAACTGGAAGTTCCGGTTGAAGTACTGCTGGAACACGGTGAAGGTCCGGTCCCATGCGCTCTGGCTGGCCGATTCCTGGGACGCCACCGGTCCGTTGGCACTGGGCTGGTTGCCGGACCCGGTGCCGGTCACGCATATCCGGATGGTGGTACCGGTGACCCCCCGCCAGGTCGCCCCCCCGTTGTCCCCCTTCCATGCCCCGGCGCACGGCCCGGCGTAAATGTCGGCGGTCTGCCTCGGTGGGACACCGAACCCGTTGGGACAGAAGTTCGGTACCAGCTTGGATGGGGGAAGCTGGAGGCCCGCCGGGCCGCTACCGGTTGTGCCGGGCCCGGTTCCGTTACCGGTCCCCGCCCCGGCCGTGCCCGAGGATGCCTGCTGGAAGGCGGCGATGATCGACTGCTGGTTCTGATGGGGGGCGTTGGGTGAGAACTGTGCTGTCTGGGTCGACTGCTGGGCCGGAGGCCTCAGAGCCGACGGCAGTAGGACCACGATCACCAAGACCGCCATCACCATGTAGGCGAGGGGGAGATAGCGCTCTACCGGCCCTCCGCCTCGACGTCGGTTCCTGGCCTTGGCCCCTGCACCGCCCGGCGCCATAACCCCTCCACCCTCAGTGTCTGTTCCCCAACGGCTGACCCAGGTGAGCAAATTGACTTTAGTCGAAACGGTCGCCGGGACAGTCGCGGCCAGGGACGGAATCACTCGGAGCCGCTGGCTCCGGCTGGACCCAGCGACGAAATCGACCGCGGTCGGATAGCTTGCCCGGCGAAGGCGCCGGCTCGACCCGCCGGCGGGGAGGCAGACCATGGCCGTGAAGCAAGACCTGGAGTTGGCCCGGTTCGACACGGACCTGGTTCCGGGACGGATGGATTACGCCGTCCTACGGCCGGAGGGCTCGGCCCCGCCCGGGGGCTTCCCCCTCCTGTACTTCCTCCACGGCGGAGGCGGGAGCCGTGACTTCCTGGCCACCTCGAGGGGCACCCTCGACGCCGCCTGGGACGGCGGGGACCTGCCGCCATGCGTGGTCGTCACTCCCAGCGTCCAACGGTCCTTCTACATGGACTACCGCGACGGCTCCCACCGCTGGGAGACCCTGCTCACCGGGCCATTCCTGGCCCACATCCGGGCCGCCACGGATGCCAGCGCCGATCGGGGGTCGACGGCCATCTGCGGGATCTCCATGGGGGGGATGGGCGGGCTGCGCATGGCCTTCCGGCATCCCGAGCTGTTCGGAGCCGTTGCTGCCCTCGAGCCGGGCATCGAGCCCGCCCTGCGCTTCGCCGACATCGAGCTGCGGGACCGCTTCTGGCGGGACGACAACCTCTTCCAGGAGATCTACGGGTCCCCGGTCGACGAGGACTATTGGGCCGACACCAACCCGGCCACCATCGCCTCCAGGGCGCCCGAGCGGTTACGGGACACGGCCATATACCTCGAGTGCGGCGACCGCGACAGCTTCGGTCTCCACCGGGGCACCGAATACCTGCACCGGGTCCTGTTCGACGCCGGGGTCAGCCACGAGTACCGCCTGGTGCGGGGGGCCGACCACCTCGGTCAGACCCTCCCCGCCCGCTTCGCCGACGCCCTGAGGTTCCTGGGAGAGGCGTTCCACCCGGCGCCGCCGGACCAGTCGCTGGAGCAGTTCCACCAGTGGATATCCGGTCTCAAGGCCCGCGCCGGCGTTCCCGCCTAGCCGGCCAGCCCGCGTCGTGACGAGTTCGGGATCGCCGCCGGCCGAGGTCCGGCGGCCGAACATCGTGCTCATCCTGGCCGACGACATGGGCTACTCGGACATCGGCTGCTTCGGCGGCGAGGTGTCCACGCCGAACATCGACCGGCTGGCCCAGGAGGGCATGCGTTTCACCCAGTTCTACAACTCGGCCCGGTGTTGTCCGACCCGGGCCTCGCTCCTCACTGGCCTGCACCCCCACCAGGCCGGCATCGGGCACATGACGGAGTCGGCCGGCTTCGTCGAGTACCAGGGCTGGCTCAGGGACGACCGCCCGACCATCGCCGAGGCCCTTCGCCCGGCCGGCTACCGGACCTTCCTGTCGGGGAAGTGGCACGTCGGTGGCAGCTATCTGGGCCCCCATGAGGATCTCGTGGCCAGGGCGGGCCGACCCCAGAACCCCCGTCCGGTGGATCGGGGCTTCGAGCACCACTGGGGCACTCTGGTCGGAGCGGGCAGCTACTACCAGCCCTTCTCCCTGCTGGAGGACGACCGGTTCATCGACACCATCGAGCCGGACTTCTTCTACACCGACGAGATCGCCACCCACGCCATCGACTACATCGCCACCGCCGGCGACGCCCCCTACTTCCTCTACCTCGGCTACACCGCCCCCCACTGGCCCCTCCACGCCAGTCCCCGGGACGTGGAGCCCTACGTCGACCTCTACGCCAGCCAGGGCTGGGACGCCCTCCGCCAGCTGCGCTATGACCGGCTGGTCGGCGAGGGCCTGATCGAGCCCCACTGGGGCCTGTCGCCCCGCGACGAGCGAACCCCGCCGTGGCTGGAGGCCGATCATCGCCTGTGGCAGGCCCAGTGCATGGCGACCTACGCCGCTCAGATCAGCGCCATGGACCGCTCCATCGGCCGGGTGCTGGAGGCGATCGACGCCGACAACACCGTGGTCATGTTCCTCTCCGACAACGGTGGTTGCGCCGAGTTCCTGTCCGAGGAGTGGACCGCCTCGCTCAACCTGGTTCCCCGCACCGCCCCGGACGGTCGCCCCGTCCGAGGAGGGAATCTCCCCCATGTGGTCCCCGGGGGCGCCGACACCTACATGAGCTACGGGCGGTCGTGGGCGAACGTCTCCAACGCCCCCTTCCGGCGGTACAAGCACTGGGTCCACGAGGGAGGGATCTCGACCCCGTTCATCGCCCGCTGGCCCGGCCGCATCCGCCCCGGGAGCCTGACCCACGAGCCGTGCCATGTGATGGACGTGATGGCGACCTGCGTGGAGATGGCCGGCGCTCCCGGTCCGGACCTGGTCGAGGGTCGCTCCCTCCTGCCCCTCTTCAGCGACGCCGGCTTCAGCGCCGAGCGCGACCTCTGTCTCGAGCACGAGGGGAACCGGGCCATCCGCCGGGGCCGCTTCAAGCTGGTCAGCGCCCATCCCGGATCCTGGGAGCTCTACGACATCGAGCGCGACCGGACCGAGCTCGAGGATCTGTCGGATCGCTATCCGGGGGTGGTGGGGGAGCTGTCCGCCGCCTGGGACGACTGGGCCCGTCGGGTGGGCGTGCGGGACTGGACCGACGTGCTGAGCGGGCTGCGGGCCCAGGCCGCAGGCCCGGGTTAGAAGTGCCCCGTGGCGGCCCGCGCCCCCACGGGCCCCCAACACCTCTTGCCCAGGGTCAGCCCGGAGCCGTCTTGAACGGTCGCCCGTACCAGCCGTAGGCGACAGCCGACCGCCGCAGGGCGTCACCGGCGAAGGCCGGCACGGCCTGCTGGACGGCCTCGGCCAGCACGAGCAGATCCTCGTCGATCTCATCCGCGCTCGGGATCACGGATGGATCGGGGCGTTCGAGGCTGATCAGGACCCGACCCCCGCCTGCGGCGATCCGGTAGCGGCGCCCCGAGGGAGCGGTCCAGGTCGATCCCAGGGCGGCGATGGGTGCTTCGAACTCAGGCCAGACCACCTCGTCGCTCAGAACCGGCAGGAGGGGAGGGGGCAGTGTCATCCGAGGGCCTCCTTCGCCACGGCGATGCAGGCCTGGGCGCATTCCTCGGGGGCGTACTCCTGGACGAAGTGGCGGCCCTCGGGCACCTCGGCCACCGGGTGCTCGCTGCCCCGGGGAAGGCGCTCCCGCATGGTCTGTCCCTGTTCGGCCCACGGGAAGACGGCGTCGGCCATCCCCCAGACGAAGCGGGTGGGGACATCAAAGCTGGGCATGACGTCCCAGATGGCCCGGGCCAGGGGGTAGGTCGGATGATCCGGTCCCAGCGCTATCGCCCGGGGCCAGGCCAGGGTCGCGCCCGGGCTGGCGTTGTGGACCTCGTAGGGGAGGCCGTAGGCGCGCCAGGCCGGTCCGTCGTGGACCTCGGGGGGACCGCCCAGGCGCAGTCCCTGGATGAAGGTGCCCCGCCGACCGAAGATCAGCGCCCCCGCTATCGGGGCGTGCATGGCCCGCCACGGGAAGATCTGACGGTGGAAGTTCGACGCCTCGCCCCAGAAGGTGTTGGCGAGCACCGCTCCGGCCAGCAAGCCGGGCCGCAGCAGCTCCATGCCCATCCCTATGGGTCCGCCCCAATCCTGCATGAACATGACGGCGCGCTGGACGCCAGCCTCAGCCAGCACGGCGAGGGTGCGGGCGATGTGATTGACGATGGCGTACTCGTCGTCGTGGATGCCGTGGTCCGACCGGCCCGATCCGAGGAAGTCGGGGGCCAGCACCCGGTAGCCGGCATCGGCGACGGTCGGGATGATCTTGCGGTAGAGGAACGACCAGGTCGGGTTCCCGTGCAGCAGCACCACCGCTTCGGGCGACCGGGGGCCCTCGTCGACGTAGTGAAGGACCCTGCCGCCGACGTTCACCCAGTGGGGCTCGAAGGGGTACAGGGCCCGGACCTCTTCTGGAAGGGTGGGGATCACCAGGGTGCCTCCGCTGGAGCGCCCTGCCGGCCAGGGCGCCGGGTGCGCGCTCCAGGGACGCAACCTAACGACAAAGTCGACCGCGGTCAATCAAGCCTGGGCCGTCCCGCTCTGGGGTCACCGTGCTGTGGCGGCAGGTACATCGGCGACCCGGGTCGAATAGCTTCGGAGACGATTGGCCGCGGCCGTCCGGCCGGCGGGTTGGGGGTTTCAGTGCAACCGATCAGCGAGGAAGAGCTCCGCCGGTCCCAGGGTCCGAGCACCATCCGTTGGGCCCGCATCGTGATGTGGGTGCAGCTGGCCCTGGTCGTGGTCGGGATCGTTGTCGGCGTGGCCGTGGCCGCCCGCAACCCGGCCCTCCGACAGGCGGCCACCAATGCGGCGGCCAGCGGCGCCCGTAAGCGGCGGGGTGCGGGGTTGGCCGCACTCATCGGGCTGCTCGAGCTGGCGGGCCTCGTAACGCTGGTGGTGTCCGCCATCCAGCTGCCCAAGCTCAGCAAGACCGTTCGGAACTGGGCGATCGCCGCCGAGGCCCTGTTCGCCCTCCTCGGCGTCCTCGGCCTGGCCCGGGGGTCGGTGATGTCGGTGTTGACGCTGGTGCCGGCGGCGGCGGTCATCGTTCTCCTGCTCATGCCGGAGTCCCGCGCCGCCTACGGCAGCCAGCGACTGGCGGCCATGGGGACGGGCCGCCGTCTCGACCTGCGCGACGCCCGCACGCTGGCCGACGGGGACGGTCAGCCCAGCTGGCGGCTGCCGACCAACCTCTCCGTGCCAGCGGCTCCCGCACCGGACATCGACCTCACCGACGGCGCGGTCGGACCGGACGCGTGGGTAGACGAGGTGGAGGCGGACGAGGTGGAGGCGGACGAGGTGGAGGCTCCGGCGGAGGTGGTGACGGCGGCGGCCCCTCGCCGATCGGCCGGATCCGGCCGCTCCACGACGACGCGGTCGACCGTCAAGGGCTCCTCCGGTGCCGGTACGACCAAGAAGCCGGCCTCGCCGAAGACCACCGCCAAGCAGACGGTCAAGAAGGCCGCTGCGTCCCCCGGTCGGTCCACCCGGTCGACAGGCCAGCCCCGGACCAGGGGACGAGCCCCCAAGGCCAACACCGACTGATCGAGTCGGCGCGCCGGTGAGCCGGTGCCGGGCTCAGGCCGGGGCGTCCAGCCCCAGGCCAGCCTTGGCCCCGTTGTAGACGACCAGCGCCCGCCGCCAGAGCACCACCTCTAGCGGGACTCCGAAGACCTGGTCGGTCGCCCAGGCGGCCATGCCGTTGAGGATGGACGGGCCAAGCATGGAGGCCAGCTCGCGGGGCCCGAACTCCGAAGGGATCTCGCCCCGCTGCTGCGCCCTCCAGAAGATGGCCGTGAAGATGCTGGCGAAGTCGTGGCGCTCGCCCCGGTACTGGGGCCATTCGGGCCGACGACGGTGCAGCTCGAGGATGGTCAGCTCGAGCAGATCCTTGGGGGTCCTCTGCACCCGGCTGGCGATTCCGGTGATGGCGCGACGCAGGATGTCGATGGTGGGCTCGTCACCCTCTAGGGCCGACAGGGTTTCGGCGGCGACCCGATCCGAGGTGATCAGGCCCATCTCCAGGAGGATGTCCTCTTTCCGGGGGAAGTAGAAGTAGAAGGTTCCCTTGGCCACGCCGGCCTCTTCGCAGATGTCGGCGACCGTGGTGGCCTCGAAGCCGTTCGTCGCCGCCAGGCGCGACGCCGCCTCGAGCAGCTTGCGCTTCGTCACGCGTGAGCGCTCCCGCTGCAACCGCGACAGGCGCGGGGCTTCGGAACCGTTGGTCTGGGGCACTGAACTCCTGGTGGGGATCGGCTCGAACGGACCCACATTCTACCTTGTCAGCAGCACTAAGTCGACCACGGTCGACTTTAGGCGGCGCTTGCCTGTGGGCCCTCGGGGCGGGTCAGCGGCCGGGGTCGGCAGGTGGGGCGCTCGGCCCGGTCAGGCCGAGCTTCGGGAACTGCGCCTGCATGGCCGATCGGAGTTGGTCGGGCCCCGCACCGTGGGCGGCCAGGACGGGGCCAACGGCCGGGTCCTCGGCCAGAGCCAGCAGCATGTGCTCGGTCCCCACGTAGTTGTGCCAGAGGCGGCTGGATTCGGACAGCGCCGCTGCCAGAAGCCGTCGGGTCTCTTCGCCCACCGGCACCTCGTCCTCACCGGGGGCGGCGGTGGGCGGAGGCAGGGTCGCCTCGAGGTCCCCGCTCAGCACGTCGGTCCGGACACCGAGTGAGGCAAGGACGTCCGTCGCCACCCCCGGGCCGGTGACGATGCCCATCAGGATGTGCTGGGGCAGCACCTTGTCGTGTCCCCCGGTCCTGGCCTTCTCCGCCGCCCGGCGGAGGGCCGCCTGGGCGCGCGGCGGCAGGGCGCTGGTGACGGTGTTGAGCAGCTCGGTCATGGTCAATCGCTCCTGAAGGTTCGAGTAGCGCTGATAGGCGGCCTGGCGGCTTACCCCCAGGCGTCGCCCGACGTCCGCCCAGGAGGCCCCCTGCAGCCGGGCGTGGTCGAGGAAGTAGCCCACCAGCAGGTCGGCCCGCTGATGGAGCTTGGTGGCGATGAGCTCGGCCACATCGAGGCGACGGAGGGCGTCCTCGCGAACCTGGTCGCTGGGAGCGACGGCGGCAAAGACCGATCGAGCCAGGCTGGCTACGTCGGGCAGGTCGTCGGCCACCCGTCAAGCATCTACTTGACGAACCGTTCCTGTCAAGTACTCAGTTGACGGAGGTGTCCGCGCCGGCTCCCGGTCGAGGGTCAGCCCCGGCGGCCGCCCCGGCCGCTCATGGCGGCGGTCATGGCCGACTGGGCCCGGCGCATACCAGCCAGCCACCGGTCCCGATCCGATGCCCGGCGCTGCTCGTAGGTGGCGACCTCGGGGTGGGGGAGGACGAGGAAGCGCTCCTCGGCCATGGCCGCCAGCACATCGGCGGCCACCACCTCGGGCTCGAGCATGCCGTTGCGGCTGACGGGGGAGAGGGCGGCGGCCGCTCCGGCGCCGCTCACCCCGGCGGTCATGTTGGTGCGCACGCCCTGCGGGCACAGGCAGGAGACCCGGATGCCGGCGTCACCGTGGGTGATCGACAGCCACTCGGCCAGGGCCACCACGGCGTGCTTGGTGACCGTGTAGGGGGCCGAACCCAGCTGGCTGAGCAGGCCGGCAGCCGAAGCGGTGTGGACCAGGTAGCCCTCGCCGCGGGCCAGCATCGACGGCAGCACCGCCCGGGCGGCGTAGATGTGGCTCATCACGTTGATCTGCCAGATCCGCTGCCATTCCGAGTCCGGCACCTCCACGCCCCCGCCCACGCCGATGCCGGCGTTGGCGCAGAACACATCCACGGGCCCGAAGGCCTGCTCGGTCTGCTCGACCAGTGCCTTGACGTCGGGCTCGGAGCCGACGTCGGTCCGCACTGCCAGGGCCTGGTGGCCCTGGTCGCGGATGGCGACGGCCACCTGTTCGGCCCCGTCGCCGGCGATGTCGGCCACGACCACGGCCTGGGCCCCGGCGTCGGCAAAGGCGTGGCACAGGGCCCGCCCGATCCCGCTGGCGCCGCCCGTGACGACGACGACCTTCCCGTTCGGTTCCACTTCCTTGCCTCCTCAGGCGGTACGGATGGCGGCCGCGTCCTGCAGCCCCAGCTCCTCGACGGCGATCTCCCGCATGCGGAACTTCTGGATCTTGCCTGTCACCGTCATGGGGAACTCGGTCACGACCTTCCAGTAACGCGGCACCTTGAAATGGGCCAGGTGGCCACGGCAGAACTGGCGCAGCTCATCGTCGGAGGCGGAGTGACCCTCGCGGAAGGTGACCCAGGCCATGAGCTCCTCGCCCATCCGGCTGTCGGGCACCCCGATCACCTGCACCGAGGCCACGGCCGGGTGGGCGAAGAGCACCTCCTCGATCTCGCGGGGGTAGATGTTCTCGCCTCCCCGGATGACCATGTCCTTTAGGCGCCCGACGATGTTCACGTAGCCGTACTCGTCCATGACGGCGAGGTCGCCGGTGTGCATCCACCCCGCCTCGTCGATGGCGGACGAGGTGGCATCGGGGTCGTTCCAGTAGCCTTTCATCACGATGTAGCCCCGACTGCACAGCTCGCCGGGGGCGCCGGGCTCGGCGATGCGCCCGGTGGCCGGCTCGACGATCTTCACCTCGACGTGGGGCAGCACGGTGCCAACGGTGGACGTGCGCCGGTCGAGGTCGTCTGCCCGACGGGTCATGACCGACACCGGGGAGGTCTCCGTCATGCCGTAGGCGATGGTCATTTCGGCGGCGTGCATGTCGCTCACCACCCTCTTCATCACCTCGACCGGGCAGGGGGCACCGGCCATGATGCCGGTGCGCAGGCTGCTCAGGTCGAGGGAGGAGAAGCGGGGGGACTCGAGCATGGCTATGAACATGGTGGGGACGCCGTAGATGCTGGTGCAGCCCTCCTCGGCGATGGCGTCGAGGGTCGGATCGGGAGCGAACGACTCCGCCGGGTAGACCATGGTCGCCCCCGAGGCGACGCAGGCCAGGTTGCCGAGGCCCATGCCGAAGCAGTGGTACAGGGGCACCGGGATGCACACCCGGTCGGCGTCGGTGTAGCCCAGCACCTCGGCCACCGCCTCGGCGTTGTTCAGGATGTTGTGGTGGGTGAGGGTTGCCCCCTTGGGGTTCCCTGTGGTCCCGCTGGTGTACTGGATGTTGATGGGGTCGTCAGGGTCGAGGCCGGACTCCACCTCGGCCAGTTGGGCGGCGCCAACCGCCCGGCCTGCCTCGATCAGCTCCGACCAGAGCAGATCGGAGGGCCCGCCCGAGCGCTCCTCGCCAATGGTCACCACCCGCTCCAGCTGGGCCAGGTCGGCACGGGTGTCGGCGATCATCTGGAGGTACTCGGAGGTCTTGAAGCGCGGAGCCGTCACCAGGACCCGCAGGCCCGAGTGGCCGACGGCGTAGGCCATCTCCCCCGGCCGGTAGGCCGGGTTGATGTTGACCAGGATGGCGCCGACCCGGGCGGTGGCCAGCTGGAGGACTGTCCATTCGACACAGGTCGGAGACCAGATGCCCACCCGGTCACCGGGCGCGATGCCGATGGCCAGCAGGCCGAGGGCCGCCTCCTCGACCCGGGCACCCAGCTCCGACCAGGTGAGGCGCAGGTCCTGGTGCCGGCTGATCACGGCGGCGCGCTGGCCCAGGCGGCCGACGGTGTCGGCCAGGCGCTCGCCGATGGTCTGGCCCGACAGGGGGGCCGGCGCCGGCCCGGATGCGTACGCCCTGGTCAAGGGACAGCCCGGCTCAGCTGCCGGCGGTGGGGATGGGCAGGCCCAGCTCGGTGAGGATCGGCTTGGCGTAGGTCACCTTGCCCGTCAGGCTGGCCGGGTCCCCCGTGCAGAGGGCGTAGGCGGCTGCGGCCATCACCTCGGGCGGCTCCAGCCGCTCGTCGGGCACGTTGCGGTTGAGGCCGTGGTGCACCACGCCTGGGGTGGCGACGAGGCCCGAGGGGGACAGCACGTTGACCGCGATCCCATCGGCGTAGACCTCGGCGGCCAGGCCGGTGGTGAACCTCTCGAGGGCGGCCTTGCACATGCCGTAGACCGTCCCGCCCCTCATGCCCTGCGGATACGGGGGGCCCTGCGGGTGACGCGCCGCGCCCGAGGAGATGTTCAGGATCCAGCCCTGGTGGCGCTCGCGCATGCCCGGCAGCACCCGCTGGGCCAGCTCGAACGGTGCCCGCACCTGCACCTCGAACATGGTGTGGTAGTGGCGCTCGTCGAAGCCGAGCACCGGCTCGAAGTAGGTGACGGCGGCGTTGTTGACCAGCACCTCCACGGGCCCGAGCTCCTTCTCCACCGTCTCGATCAGGCGCTGGCGGTCCTCCTGGTGCGACAGGTCGGCGGCCACGGCGATGGCGCTCCCGCCGGCGTCGTTGATGGCCCTGACGGTGCCGTTGATGCTGCCGGCGAAGGGGTGGTCACCCTCCTCGAGCGTCCGGGCCGTTACCGCCACCGCCGCCCCGTCGGCGGCGAAACGCCTGGCGATGTACTCGCCGATCCCCCGGCTGGCTCCGGTGACGATGGCGACCTTGCCGTCCAATCCCATGTGATCCCCCTTGGGCCAAAGCTCCGCTCGTCCGACCGGTCTGGGCCGGACCTGGCTCGTTACAGTAGGACCTGGATACGTACGTGTGCTTGGGGGTGCGTGGTGGCTGATGAGCTGACACTGGAAGGCCGGGCCTGCGTGGTCACCGGGGCGGGGCGGGGGATCGGAGCCTCGGTCGCCCGCCTGCTGGCGGCCCAGGGCGCCCTGGTCGTGGTGAACGACCTGGGCGTGAACCTCGACGGGAGCGGCGCCACCAGCGGCCCCGCCGAGGAGGTGGTCGACCAGATCTGCTCCGCCGGCGGCAAGGCGGTGGCCAACGCCGACGACGTGAGCGACCCCAAGGGGGCCGAGCGGATCGTGGGCGCCGCCATCGAGCAGTTCGGGCGGCTGGACGTGCTGGTCAACGTGGCCGGCATCCTGCGCGACCGCATGGTGTTCAACATGACCGACGAGGAGTGGGACGCTGTCATCAAGGTCCACCTGTACGGCACCTTCAACACCACCCGGGCCGCCGCCACCTACTGGCGCAGCCTCCAGGAGCCCGACGGTCACTTCCGGCTCATCAACTTCACCTCCGGCTCCGGGCTCCACGGGGCGCCGGGCCAGCCGAACTACGCCGCCGCCAAGATGGGCATCGTCGGGCTCACCTACTCCTGTGCCAACTCCCTGGGCCGCTACGGCGTCACCGCCAACGCCATCTCCCCCGGGGCGGCCACCCGCATGACCGAGTCGGTCCCCCAGGAGCGGCGCCGGTCGGGGGCCCGTCCTGGGGGGGACGAGCGCTCGCCCGACAACGTGGCCCCGGCGGTGGCCTACATAGCCAGCGAGGCATCGGACTGGCTGACCGGCCGGGTGATCGGGGCCAGCGGCTACCAGGTCTCGCTCTACTCCAACCCGGAGGTCGTCAGGCAGGTGGTGTCGACCGGGCCGTGGGACCTCGGCCAGCTGGCCCGGCTGATGGAGACCAGCTTCAAGCCGGCGGTGGGGGGTTCCCGCCGGTAATGACGCCCAGGCGCCGCCGGCGCCCCCGCCGGTGGCCCTGGGGGGTGGCTGTTGCTCTGATCGTGGCCGCCGTCGTCGGCGTCCTGTGGTGGGCGCCGTGGGCGGGGCCGACGGTGGGGGGCCTGTCCCTGACCCCCTACCGCGGACCGGTCCCGTCCTTCGCCGTCGTCGACGGCTACCACATCGTCTACCGGGTGTCGGGCAGGGGGGCCTCGGTCTCGACCGAGCAGGTGTGGGTCAAGCGGCCGTTCGACAGCCTGGTCGAGGAGCTCTCCGGCCCCCCGCCTGGCCGGTCGGTGTCGGTGCTCACCCTCCACCGTCTGGGCGACCAGATCGTGAGGGGAGGGGATGCCTCGCCCGCCTTCATCCACGTGGCGACGGCGCTTGCCGCCGGGGACATCCGCCTCGACACGGTCGTCGCCCAGGCTCTGCGATCGGGCCTGCTCCTGCCGGTGCGACGCCAGGTGGTCGCCGGCCGGTCCTGTCAGGTCTTCCGCAGCGCCGACTCCCTCCGGTCCGCCGGACCTCTGGCGGCGCTCAAGGCCGGGTCGAACTACGTCGACAGCTGCATAGACCGCGACGGGCTCCTGCTGGAGGAGGACCGTTACGCCGATGGGGGCCTGTCGTCCAGCACCGTGGCCACCGCCGTGGAGGTCGGGGCGGGAGCGACCGCCGGAGCCGATTTCGCCCTGAGCGCACCTCTGACCCCCTTCTCCGAGGGCGGGGGGTCCTTCACCTACCTGACCCTGTCAAGCTCGCCTCCGGGCCGGTCCTGGGCCGTCTCGTACCTTCCGCCCGGCTATCAGCACGTCGGGCGCTTCGCCGTGGTGCCCTCACAACCGCAGGTGTTCACCACGCCCGACACCGGCCCGCCGTCATCCAGCGGGCTGCCCAATGCCCTGGTCACCGAGCTCGACGACACCTTCGTCGACGGGCCGAACCTCATCGCCCTACAGCAGGGCTCGACCATCGGCGGGTCCACCTTCCCGCCTCCGCCCAGTGGTGAGTCCGTCCAGCTGGGCGACCTGGGCACGGGCCAGCTCGTCGTCACCGCCCTGGGCCCGATAGTCACTGCCGAGCCGGGCGGGACCCAGTTCGTGCGCCTGATCGGCAGCGTCCCCCCCGACGTGCTCGTCCAGGTGGCCCGCTCGCTCAAGGTGGAGTCGCCGGGCACGCTCACGACCATTCCGGGGACCGCGCCCCCCTCCTGAGCGCGCGGTGGCAGAATGCGCGCGATGCAGGGGGGGAAGCTGGGCAGTGCCAGCCGTCGCGCCGCGCTCCTGGACGTCGCCGCCGAGCTGCTGGCCGAGGTCGACATCGAAGAGGTGTCGGTGGAGGCGGTGGCCGACCGGGCCGGGGTCAGCCGGGCCCTGGTCTACAAGCACTTCGCCAACCGCCGCGACATCCTCGGCTCCCTCTACGAGCGGGAGGCGGCCAGCCTGCGGGCCCAGCTGTCGGCGGAGGTGGAGGCGGCCACCTCGGTGGAGGAGATGCTGCGGGTGCTGGTACGCGGTGCCCTTACCGCCGAGGCCAGCCGGGGGACGACCCTGTCCACCCTGCTGGCCAGCGGGTTCGACCGCCGGGGCCACCCGGACCGGCGCCGGCGGCGCGACGGGGCGGCCCTGCGCTACTTCGCCGCCCGGATCGCCGACGAGCTGCAGCTGGAGCCAGCCGCCGCCACCGCCGGGGCCGCTCTGGTGCTTGGGGCCATCCGCACCGTGCTGGCCGGTTGGCGCCGCCGACCGACCCCCGACCAGGCCGAGTTCCTCGAGTACGTGTACGTCACCCTGGCCATGGGGGGCCTTCAGCGCCTGGCCGAGGACCAGGTGCGGCGCGACGTTCCGGCTCCGGTGGCACTGGGGTGATGTGCGCTTGCCTGGCGGCGGTGACAAGATGACACCAAGGGGGGCCCGCGGGCCTATGGGGGACAGCAGGGAGTTTGGAGTGAGCAGGTGACCGGCATTGTCGGCCTCGGACCCGATCCGCTGCACTTGGGCAGCCGACGGTCCAGCCGCCTTGACGAGATGGTGGACGACCAGCGGGTGCGGCGGGGGGCCACCTGGGTGGCCGCCGCCCTGGGCTTCTACTGGCTGATCGATCGTCTGTGGTACCCGCCTACCGGCGTGATCCTCAAGGGCGCGGTCATCGGCGGGCTGTACGCCCTGATCGCCCTGGGAGTGGCCCTCATCTACCGGGCCAACAACATCATCAACTTCGCCCAGGGCGACCTGGGCGGGGCGCCGGCATCGCTAGCCGTCATGCTCATCGCCGTGTCGGGCTGGCCCTACCCCGCGGCCATCCTGATCGGCCTGGCGGCCGGAGCCGTGCTCGGGGCGTTGGTCGAGTTCGGGCTGATCCGGAGGTTCTCCAAGCACCCCCGGCTGGTCCTGACGGTGGTGACCATCGGGATCGCCACCATCCTGCAGTTCATCGAGATCGCCCTGCCGAACCTGTTCCACTCCACCGCCCCTCCGCAGAGCTTCCCGTCGCCGTTCAACTTCCACTTCAACGTCGGGGCCGTCCGCTTCCAGGGCAACGACCTGCTGGCCATGGCCATGATCCCCGTCGTCATCGCCGCCCTGGCCTGGTTCCTCAACCGGACCCACATCGGTGTCGCCGTTCGGGCCTGCGCCCAAAGCGCCGACCGGGCCTCCCTCCTGGGGGTGCCGGTCAAGCGGGTGAACCTGGTGGTCTGGGTGGTGGCGTCGCTGCTGGCGACGGTGGCGATCATCCTGAGGGCCGGGGTGGTGGGACTGCCGATCGGCACTCCCCTGGGTCTGTCGATCCTGCTGATCAGCCTGGCGGCAGCGGCCATCGGCCGGATGCAGAACATGCCCACCATCGCCGGCGCCTCCATCCTCCTTGGCGTGGTGGAGCAGTCCGCCGTCTGGCACACGGGATCGTCGGACACGGTCGACCTGGTCCTGTTCATCGTGATCTTCGTGGCCCTCCTCGCCCAGCGGGGCGGCCTGCTCAACCGGGCGGAGGCGGCCGCCATGTCGACCTGGACCGCCCTGCGCGAGGTGCGTCCGATACCGCCGGAGCTGGTCAGGCTGCCAGCGGTGGTGTGGACCCGGCGCGCCCTGATCGGACTGGTCGGCCTCATCGCCTTGTTCCTGCCCCCGCTGCTCGGCGTGGCCCGGACCGACCTGGCCAGCTTCCTGTGCGCCTATCTGATCATCGGTCTGTCCCTGCTGGTCCTGGCCGGGTGGGCGGGCCAGATCAGCCTGGGCCAGTTCGTCTTCGTCGGTGTCGGCTCCACGACGGGGGCGTGGATGACGCTGCACTGGCACGTCGACATCGTGCTGGAGATGCTGCTCGCCGGCCTGGCCGGCGCCGTCATCGCCTTCATCCTCGGCATACCCGCCCTCCGCATCCAGGGTCTGTTCCTGGGGGTGGCGACCCTGGCGGCGAGCTTCGGGTTCAACTTCTACCTGCTGAGCTCGGGTCACTTCTCGTGGATCCCGGGCCCGTTCACGTCCATACCGCGCCTGCCGTTGTTCGGTCGGGTGGCCATAGACACCGAGGACCGCTACTACTACCTCTCCCTGGCTGTGCTCCTGCTGGCCATCTTCGCCGTGCGCGGCCTGCGCCAGAGTCGAGCCGGCCGGATACTGATGGCGGTCCGCGAGAACGAGCGCGGGGCCCAGGCCTACGGGGTCAACGCCGTCCGGGCCAAGCTCATGGCCTTCGCCATATCCGGCTTCCTGGCCGGGGTGGCCGGGGTCCTCATCGTGGGCCAGCAGGGCTACCTATACGCCGGATCGGCCGACCCCCAGTCGAGCATCGTCGTGTTCATCAGCGTCGTGATCGGCGGACTGGGGTCGATGACCGGCGTCTTCGCCGGCGCCATCTACGTCGAGGGCTTGAGCTGGTTCCACAACCTGGCCCCCCAGGCCATCAGGGGGGTGCTCCAGCTGCTGGGCACCGGCGTCGGCCTGGTCTTCATCCTGATGTTCCTGCCCGGAGGAGTGGGGTCGGCCATCTACATGGTCCGCGACCGGCTGCTGCGTGAGCTGGCCGCCCGGCGGGGCATCATCGTGCCCAGCCTGGTAGCCGACGCCTCCGCCGCCGACGGGGGCGGACAGGGACCGGCCGCCGAGGCCCCCGCGCCCCTGGTCGAGGCCGGCTTCCGGCCGCCGGGGAGCGCCAACGGCACCAGTGGGTCCGAGCCCGCCCTCGCCCAGGCCGGCCGGTTCGCGACCGGGCAAGGGGAGGGCGAGTGAGCACCTCGGGTCGAGAGCTCTACGAGGACCGGCGCCAGGCGGGCCGGTGGTCGCCGGCCGAGTACCTCAAGAACCTCAACCGGATCGTCGGGGACACCGGCCTGCGGCCCATTCTCATCCTGCTCCTGGCCTCGACGTTGGAGCGGTTCCTGATCACCTCGGTGGCCATCCTGGGGCCGAACATCCGCGACACGTTCCACCTCAGCAACCAGGCGTTCATCACCGCCTCAACGCTGACCAGCATTCTGCCGGCCCTGGCCTCTCCCTGGGTCGGCTACTGGGCCGACCGCACCAACCGGATCCGGATGGCCCAGTTCGGGACGGTAGCGGTGGGTGTCGTCGGCATCGGAATGGGCCTGTCGCCCTTCTTCTGGCTCCTCGCCATCTTCCTGTTCCTCGCCGGCTTGGGCCAGCTGGTCAACACCCCGGCCCACGGCAGCCTGATCGTTGACTGGTACCCGCCCCAGGCCATGGGAGTGGTCTGGACCTTCTACCTGTTCGCCGCCGGCGCCATCGGCCTGATCGCCGGCCCCGTGGCTGGCACCATCGGCCAGGTCACCGGGTGGCGCACCACCTTCATCATCCTGTCCATACCGGTGATCGCCGCCGTCGTCCTGCTGGGCCGGCTGCGTGACCCCGGCCGCGGTGCCTCCCAGGGGGTGTCCCAGCTGCTGGCCCAGACCGAGGAACGGTCCTCGTTCTGGGAAGGGTTCCGGCGCCTCAAGGCCATCCGCTCCCTGCGACGGACCTGGTGGGCGGCGACGTTCTTCGGGGGCGGCATCGTCGCCTTCATCAACCTGCAGAACATCTTCTTCCACGACGTGTACCACTTCAACACCGCCGCCCGTGGGTACCTGACCGTGCTCTACGGCGTCGGCGGCCTGTTGGGCACGATCGTCGGCGGCCGCTACGTCCAGCGCTGGATGCGGGCAAGCAAGCCCGAGTTGCTACCGGTCATCAACGGCCTGATGGTGATCGAGTTCGGCGTGGGCATGATGCTCATGGGCCTGGTGCCGAACCGCTGGCTCGCCGTGGGGATGCTCGGGATCCTGGCGATCGGTGCCGCCGGCTACGCCCCGGCCTACCAGTCGATGATCGGGCTCGTCACCACGCCGCGGCTGCGGGGCCAGGCCTACTCCTACTCCCTCATCTGGGTGACCATCGGGGCCATCATCGTCGCCCCCACCATCGGCGGCATCGCCAACCACCACGAGCGGGCCGCCACCTACGTGCTGGGCATCCTCATGGTCATGGCGGGATGCATCGAGCTGACCGCCCGCAAGTTCGTCGCCCGCGATGTCAGCCAGGCGATCCAGGTCCAGACCGCCGCGGACGTCGAGGCCATGCTCGCCGTCCGCGGCCTCGAGGCCGCCTACGGCAACGTACAGATCCTCTTCGGGGTGGACCTGGACGTGCACGAGGGCGAGATCGTTGCCCTGCTGGGGACCAACGGCGCCGGCAAGTCGACGTTCTTGCGGGCGGTAAGCGGCGTCCTCGACCCCACCGGCGGGGCCGTCTTTTTCAACGGACGCGACGTGAGCCACGCCGACGCCATGAACAAGGCCCTGCTGGGCATGGCCCTGGTCCCCGGCGACCGGGGCGTGTTCCCGGCCCTGACGGTGGCGGAGAACCTGCGCATCGCCGGGTGGACCTTCCGGCGCGACACCTCCTACGTGGCCGAGTCGACCGAACGGGTCCTGAACTACTTCCCCGTCCTCCGGGAGCGGTGGAACACCATGGCCGGCAACCTGTCCGGCGGCGAGCAGCAGATGCTGGTGCTGGCCCAGGCCCTGATGGGCAGGCCCAAGCTCCTCATGATCGACGAGCTCTCCCTCGGCCTGGCCCCGGTCGTGGTCGAGCAGCTCCTGGGCATCGTCCGCAAGCTGGCCGAGGACGGTCTGACCATCGTCCTGGTCGAGCAGTCGGTGAACGTCGCCCTCACGCTGGCGAAGCGGGCGGTGTTCATGGAGAAGGGCGAGATCCGCTTCAGCGGTCCCACCGAGGAACTGCTGGAGCGTCCCGATGTCCTGCGGGCGGTCTTCCTGGAGGGCACGGCCAGCTCCATGGGCTCGGCTCCGGCGAGGACCCGCACGAGGGAGGCGTCCTCCGAGGCCACATCGGAGCGGCGAGTTCCCGCCCTCGACGTCAGGGGCATCGGCAAGCGCTTCGGCGGCGTGCTCGCCAACGAGGACGTCTCCTTCACCCTGGCCGAGGGCGAGATCCTCGGAATCATGGGCCCCAACGGAGCAGGCAAGACGACCCTGTTCGATCTGATCTCCGGCTACTTCCCGGTCGACACCGGGTCCATATATCTGCACGGGCTCGACGTGACCGGGCTGCCACCGGACTCGAGAGCCCGCCTGGGGCTGGGGCGCTCGTTCCAGGACTCGAAGCTGTTTCCCGCCCTCACCATCCAGGAGACGATAAAGGTCGCCCTCGAGTGCCACCTCGAGGTCCGCGACCCGGTAGCGGCCGCCCTGAACCTGCCCGCCGCCATGGACTCCGAGGCGGCGGTCCAGGAGCGGGTCGACGAGCTGATCGACCTGCTCGGGCTGGAGGCGTTCCGGAACAAGTTCATCTCCGAAATCTCTACCGGCACCCGCCGCATGGTGGACCTGGCCTGCATCCTCGCCCACCACCCGACGGTCATCCTCTTCGACGAGCCCTCCTCGGGCATCGCCCAGCGGGAGACCGAGGCGCTCGGGCCGGTCCTGCTGCGGGTGCGGGAGATGACCGGGTCCAGCCTCCTGGTCATCGAGCACGACATGCCCCTGCTCACCGGTCTGGCCGACGAGGTCCTGGCCCTCGATCTGGGCCGCACCGTGACGCGTGGCCGGCCCGAGCAGGTGCTGAGCGATCCCCGGGTCGTGGCCGCCTACCTGGGCACCAGCACCGAGGCGGTGGCCCGCTCCGGGGACCTGGCGGCCGCCATCAGCAGGGCCGAGGCCACTCCGGGCGAATCGACCGGTGAAGAGGCAGCTGAGGCCCGCCCCACCCGCACGGCCACCAAGCGCCGTCCGATCCGGGCCACCAGGGCGACCGGCAACGGGACCGAAGAGGGCTCCTCGACCCGCGGGTCCACTGGAACGAAACCCGGTCCCAAAACCAAGGACGGGACGAAGGCTGGTTCCTCGTCCCGCCGGTCCGCCACCACGGCGAACCGAAGCTCCAAATCTCCTAGCCCTAAATCCAACGGGAGGCAGCAGCAATGAGCACAGCTCGCAGATCGCTGAGTGAGCTGACCCTGGGGGACGTCGGCAAGGCGCTGATGCGCTACCGGCCCTTCGTGCTGGCGGTGGCGGCCATCATCCTGGTCGTCGCCTTCCTGCCCGGAAAACCGTCCTCCTCCAACGTGGCGGCCGGGTCCAACTCGTCCCGGGCCGGCGTGACCGCCGGGGGCGGCGGCTCGGCGGCCGGCGCCGGCGGCGTGAGTGGGAGCGCCGGGGCCGGGGCCGGGGCCGGCGGCGTGGGCGCGAGCGCCGGGGCGGGCGGCACCGTCTCCGCCGGGGGCGGCGGCGGCGCTGGCGGCTCCACCGTCGGGGGCGCCACGGGCAGCGTCACCGCTCCAGTGGCCACCACCGACCCCTACTGCGACCAGGCCACCGGGCGGGAGATGGTGCCTTCGCTGTACGCGCCCCCTTGTGTGCCTCCCTACGATGGGAACAACGGCGGGGCGACCTATAACGGCGTGACCGCCACCACCATCAACGTCGCCATCCCCCAGACCAACAACCAGGCCGAGGCGAAGGCGCTGGCGGCGGCAGCCAACGACACCGACACCCAGCAGCAGGTCGATCAGCAGCGCAACGACGACTTCGACCTGTTCGAGCACCACTACCAGACCTACGGGCGCAAGGTGAAGTGGGCGTACTACACCAGCAGCTACAACTCGGGGGACTCCCTGGCGGCCCAGAACGCCGAGTGCCAGGCGGATGCCACCAAGGTCGCCGAGCAGATGCACGCCTTCGCCTCCTGGGGTGACTGCGGGACCAACGCATACGAGAACACCCTGGTCAAGGACGGCGTGCTGTGCTTCTGCACGACCACCATTCCGGCCTCCTATTACCTGCAGTGGGCTCCCTACGTCTGGGGCAACGGCCTGCCTGACGAGACGGCCGGCTACGACATGCGGGCCGAGGTCCTCTGCAACAACCTGGTCCCCTATGCGCCCCAGTACGCCGGTGAGCAGGATCTCAACACCCCCATCAAGAAGCAGCGGGTGTTCGGTCTGATCTGGCCGGGGGCGTCCAGCCTCGACGACACCGACATCTACCGGGGCGGGGCGGCCTACTTCGCCGGCCTGATGCAGAAGTGCGGGGCCAACCTGAAGGACGACGTGTCCTTCCCCCTGATCGATCCGAACGGGCCGGCTGACGCCCAGACCCTGATGTCCAAGTTCAAGAACGACGGCATCACCACGGTCATCTTCGTGGGCGACCCGATCGACCCGATCTACCTGACCAACGCCGCCACCAAGCAGGCCTACTTCCCCGAGTGGTTCGACAGCGGCTCGGCCCTCATCGACACCACCCACTTCGGGCGGCTGTATGACCCGAACCAGTGGAAGCACTCCTTCGGGATCAGCTTCCTCGCCGATCGGGTTCCCCCCACGGAGAACGACGCCTACAACATGTACGAGTGGCAGTTCCACCGGGCCCCGCCGGCCCAGGACGGCTACGGCGTCATGTGGCCGTTCCCCTTCTGGCTCTTCACCGGTATCCAGCTGGCGGGACCGAAGCTGACGCCGTACACCCTCCAGTGTGGCCAGCCGCCCTACACCACGACGACCCACACCGGCCCGGGCGACTCCAGCAACGGCGTGCCCTGCGTGGGCAAGACCTACCCGGGCCTGTTCGGCTACTTCGGGCCGTCGGACTGGCAGAGCCGGGTGACCAACGCCCTCGAGGGCTGGGGCGACAAGTTCTGGCCCTACGACTATTACAACATCATCAACGACGGCACCCTGATCTGGTGGAACGGCTCGGCCAGCGGTCCGGACGAGACCAACAACCAGGGGGTGGGCGAGCAGGAGTTCATGCTGGGCGGCAAGCGCTACGTCTACGGCCAGTTCCCCAAGGGCAACCTGCCATGGTTCTCCACGACCAGCAACCCCGGACCGGTGACGATCTTCAGCTCGTTGCCGGCGCCGGACGTCCCGCCCAACTACCCGAACAAGTGCTACTACCTCTGCAACTCGCCGGGGTACTGACGCCTACGTGATGCCAGCGGGGCCGGGGCGGCGTCGGCCGCCCCGGCCCTCTTCCCGCCTCATCGCCCCGTCCCCTATCCGCCGGTGATGTGATTGCGGCGCACCCGGGTCGTCGCGGCACTGGTCCCGCTGGCCGTGCTGGCCCTCGCCGGCACCCTGCGCTTCGCCGGCCTGGCCCGGGTGGGCCAGACCTACTGGGACGAGCGCTTCTACGCCCTCGACGCCTCCGCCTACCTCGGCCGCACCCCGGCCCAGCTGCGTCCCGACCGTCCCCCGGTGGCCATCGCCGAGAACTCGTGGATGCAGCCGCCGCTGGGCAAGTGGCTGATCGCCGCCGGGGAGCTTCCGGCCGCCAAAAGCCCCTGGGGCTACCGGAGCCCGGCAGCGGTCTTCGGGACGCTGGGGGTCGGGCTGGTCTACCTGCTTGCCCTCGAGCTGACCGCCTCGGTGCCGGCGGCGGCGCTGGCAGGACTGCTGGTGGCTCTCGACGGTCTCCACCTCGTCCAGAGCCGCATCGCCATGCTCGACGTGTTCGCCTCCACCCTCGGCCTGGCCGGCCTGTATCTCCTGGTCAGGGCTCGGCCCCGCCCTAGGTCACCGACCGCGACGTCCGGGCACGACCCCCGACCCCGGCGGCCACCATCCCTGTACCTGATGAGCGGGGCGTGCCTGGGGGCGGCCGTGGCCTGCAAGTGGAGCGCGGTCCCGTTCCTGCTGCTGGCTGCCGGCTTTGGCTGGCACTGGCTGCCTGGCCTGCGCCCGGGCTGGTCCCTCCGCCGGCGCTGGCTTGGCATGCTCACCTGCTTCGCCGTCCTGCCCGCGCTCGTCTATCTGGCCTCCTACACCAGCTTCTTCGTGCAGAACGGTCCGTCAGTCGGCGGTCTCGTCCGCCTGCAGTGGGACATGTTCCAATACGGTCGCCACTTCGACTTCGCCGGGGCGTCCACCTCCGCCGCCTGGACCTGGCCCCTGCTCGGAGGCTCGATCGACTACACCCAGGCCGTCTACTTCGGCGGGGGGCTGCGGATAATCGGCGGGAACATCGACGTCCTGCGGGTGCTTACGGTCGGCAACCCGGTGCTCTGGTGGGCCTGGCTGGGTGCGACACCGTTCCTGGTGTGGTGGAGCGCTCTCCGGCGGGACTGGCGGGCGGGCGTCGTCGTGCTGGGTTACCTGGCGGGGTGGGCGCCCTGGCTGGTGGCCGGCCGGGCGGCCTACGGCTACTACATGCTGCCGGCCGTCCCGTTCATGGCCCTGGGCGTGGGCCTTGCCCTGGCTCGCCTCGCTCGGGCCGATTTCCGCCTGCCCCGGGTGGCGGTTCTCGCCGGCGCCGGGCTGGGCGCCGGCGCAGGGGCGGCGGCGTGGGCCTACTACCCCGTCTGGACCGCCCTGCCGGTCGGCTTCTACCACTTCGCCGCCCTGCGCCATCTACCGGGGATCCACTGAGGCGCCCGGCACCGAGCGGGCGGTCGCCGACTATCCTGCCGATCCATCAGAAGCCTGAAGGGGGAGTAATGCCTGAAGCCGTTATCGTCGCCACCGGGCGCACCGCCATTGGTCGGGCCCGCAAAGGATCCTTCGTAGACGTTCGCCCAGAGGACCTGCTGGCGGCTCCCATCAAGCATGTGGTGGAGAAGTCGGGGGTCGACCCCGCCGAGGTGGTGGACGTCATCGCCGGGTCGGTGGGCCAGGCCAACGGCAACATCGCCCGGGCGTCGGGGCTCCTGGCGGGCCTGCCGGAGACCGTGCCTGGCACTACCGTCAACCGCTATTGCTCGTCGTCGCTCCAGGCCATCCGCATGGCCTTCCATGCCATCAAGGCCGGCGAGGGTGACGTCTATGTCGCGTGCGGCATCGAGCACTCCAGTGGCCCGCCGCCCAAGGAGGGTCAGGATGCCGGCCGCGGTGGCGGCGGGGCGGGCGGGTACGGCCCCCACCCCTCGTTCATCGGCAAGGACGCCATGTGGCAGCTGTACATCCCCATGGGCCTGACGGCGGAGAACGTCGCCGAAAAGTACGACGTCCCGCGCGAGCGCATGGACCGGTTCGCCCAGCAGTCGCAGGAGCGGGCGGTGCAGGCCCAGAAGAACGGCATCTTCGACCGCGAGATCGTCCCGTTCACCAAGGCCGACGGAACGGTGGTCACCCAGGACGACGGTCCCAGGGCCGACTCGACCTACGAGAAGCTGGCCTCGCTCGAGCCCGCCTTCAAGCCCGGCGGCAAGGTGACGGCAGGCAACTCCTGCCCGCTCAACGACGGCGGGGCGGCGGTGATGGTCATGAGCGACACCAAGGCCAAGGCGCTCGGGCTCACCCCGTTGGCCCGGATCGTCGCTACCGGTGTGTCGGGGCTCGACCCGGCCATCATGGGTGTCGGCCCGATCGAGGCGGTCAAGAAGGTTCTGGCCCAGGCCAACATGAAGATCGAGGACATCGACATCGTCGAGTTGAACGAGGCGTTCGCCGCTCAGGTCCTGGCCGTGTGCGACAACATCGGCGTGGACCCGTTCAGCGAGAAGCTCAACCCTCACGGCGGCGCCATCGCTCTGGGCCACCCGTTCGGCCAGACGGGCGCCCGCATCATGACCACCCTCATCAACGACCTCCAGACGGAGGACAAGACCTTCGGCATCGAGACGATGTGTGTCGGAGGGGGCCAGGGCCTGGCCGCCATCGTCGAGCGCCTCAGCTGACGAGCCCATGGCGCCCGGTGAGCCGGTTGAGGAGGCTGCCTCCGCCCTGACCGTCGAGCGTCAGGGCCACGTGGCGGTGGTGACCCTCAACCGCCCGGACAGGCTCAACGCCCTCAACGACGAGCTGCGTGTTGGCATCCTTCGGGTGTCGGCGGAGCTCGCCGAGGACGACGAGGTCCGGGCGGTGGTGTTCACCGGCGCCGGTAGGGGGTTCTGTTCCGGAGTCGACCTGTCGGGTGGAGGAAGACCATCCGACAGGTCGGAGCAGACCCAGGGCCAGCGGCTGGACGAGTTCGGCTGGGTGGGCCGCCAGGCCCTCGCCGTCTACGAGCTCGACAAGCCGACCATCGCCGCCGTCAACGGGGTGGCGGCCGGGGCGGGGATGAGCCTCGCCCTGTCATGCGACATGCGGGTCGGGAGCCGCCAGGCCCGCTTCCGCACCGTCTTCCTCGAGCGCAGCCTCAGCCCCGACTCGGGGATGAGCTTCTTCCTGCCCAGGATCGTGGGGTACTCCCGCGCCGCCGATCTGATCTTCACCAGTCGGGACGTGGACGCCGAGGAGGCCTACCGCCTCGGGCTGCTCGACCGGTTGGTCGAGGGCGACCTGGTCAAGGAGGCGGTGGCCCTCGCCGAGCAGATGGCGGGCTGGCCACCCCTGGCCCTCCGCTCGGCCAAGCGGGTGCTGCAGCACAACCTCGAGGTCGATCTGCGGGAGGCGCTGCGCTACGAGACCGCCGGCCTCGGCTACGCCCGCAGGGCCCCGAACGACGTCCGCGAGGCCGGTCTCAGCTTCCGCGAGCGGCGCAAGCCCGACTTCACCGGCACCTGAGCTCTGCCTCGCCGCCACCCCATCGGCCGGCGCCGGCTAACGCGCCTGCCGGTGGGTGACGGCGGAGGTCAGGTCCGCCGGCGCACCGCCCTTGCGGGTCCGGTGCGCCGGCATCGCCGAGGCTGAGCGGGTCATACTCGTGCGGTGACGCCGGACCGTCCCGCTCGGACCGAGGCGTAAGGCGGCGACCCGCCGAGGGGAAGCCGGCCCGGCCCGGCCGGTACACTTCCGCCGCTGGGGAAGGGGGGATTCCGGCTGCCATTCATCCGTCTGTTGGCGACCGGCGCCGTCCTGCTGGTTCTGCTCGTGGCGCCGATGGGATCGGCGCGCTCGGCCGACAACGCGCCCGACAGCAGCCCCTCCGGCCCGGCCCTGTCCTATCTGGCCCCCGGCTACAGCGCCGCGCCGCTGGCGGTCGGCATGCCTGCCGGTGTGGGGGTCGGCGGTCTCGCTGTCCGAGCCGACGGCGCCCTCGTCATCTGGCCGGTCCGGTCGAGTGGCGCCGCCTTCGACGACTACATGCACCTCCTGCCGCCAGGCGGGGGGACCGTGTCGGCCGCCAACCGGTTCGGGCCGTCCTTGGCTCCGGCCTCGGTGGGCGCCGGCGCCGACTACCGGTCCCTGGCCATCGCCGACGGGCGCCTGTGGGCCCTCGGCACCTTCGCCTCCGGGGCCCCCCGCAACGGCCAGGTGCAGCTGTGGGAGCTGGATCCCCAGAGCGGCAAGCTGGTCGCCACCTACTGGATCGCAGCCCCCTTCGGTGACAACGGCAACGTCGGCGGCCAGGAGATCGCCTCCGACCCCGCGGGCGGAGGAGTGCTGGTGGCCGACTACAACCCCCCCATACCACAAGCATCGAAGCCGCCCCCGCCGGACTCGTCGACGGCGGCCAGCGAGCACTACGAGCTGCTCGACTTCTCCGCCGACGGGAACCGGCACGCCGTCTACACCTACCAGGGGGGCACCTCGTGCGGGACCGGCCAGAACGGCGGCTATCCCAGCGTGGGCGTGCCGGCGGGCTCGAGCTGTGACCGCTGGCTCTATCCGCGGGCGCTCGGTGTGAACCCGGCCGGCAATGTGATCTTCATGAGCGAGGAAGGCGAGGGCGCCGACCCCGACATCAACGACATCGAGGGCTTCGTACGCACCGGCACGGTGCAGTACATCGTGTCGGTCCCGTGGCAGGACCAGGACCCCCCCTCGGACACCCCGGTGGCGCTGGCCAGCGGAAGCTCCGGATGCCTTTCCGACGAGCTCTTCTACGGCGTGGATGACGGGACCGCCGCCCCTGCGGCCAGCGGCGACTTCTTCGTCGTTCAGCACCTCTCCTACGGCTCGATCGCCCTGGTCGGCTCCGAGCTGGCGGCGCCGGCGGCGATGGCCGGCGCCCCCGCCCACTTCGCCACCTTCCTGGCCAACTCGCCCAGCGGGGCGCTGGTGGCGGCGGCGTGGTCGACCGTGGTGTCCATCGGCTGCGCCCGGCCGGCCGCTCCGGTCCAGCGAACCCACACCGTGGTGGCCGCCGCTCCGCCGGCGCCCAAGCCTCCGCCCTCGGGGAGCAGCCCGGTCAACCTGGTGAGCCGGGCCGCGCCCCTGGGCCTGCCCGGGCCGCCCGCCGGCGGCGCACCGGCGGCGGCCATCCAGTCCAGCGCCCAGGGTGCGGCCCAGGCCAGCGCCAGCCCCAACCTCGTCGGGGCCGCCGACGCCACCGAGGACCAGCCGGCCATGGCCATGCCTGCGGCCGCCCTCGAGCCCAGGCCGGTCACCGAGTGGTGGCTCGCCACCGTCGTCCTCACCGGCGCCGCCAGCGTGGTCGCCGGGCTGGGGGTGATGGAGAGGCGGCGCCGGCGGTTGACCGCCCTCGCTCACACGACGATCCGTCCGGTGGTTCCGACACACGGCTCCGGGCCGCCTTGGAGGTGACGACATGAACGACACCTCGGCGTCCACCTGGATCCTTCGGCTCCTCGCCGCCGCCCTGGTGTGCATCGCCGTGCTGTTGGGGGTGGCTCTCTCCGCCCAGGGCCCGGCATCGTCAGGCAACGAGGTCACCCTCGACGACCTGGGGCGCCTGGCCGCCGCCCACCAAATCGCCACCGCCACCTTCCTCGACGTGGACGATCGCGTCGTGTTCAGCACCCTGCCAAGCGCCGGCCCCCTGGCCGGGCGTCACTGGGTGGCCTACTCGGCCGGCGGGGCGTCGGCGTCCGCCCTCGAGGCCACCGTGGTGAACTCGGGCGCCAAGGTCACCGTCGACCAGCAGTCGTCCAAGCGGACGTGGCTGATGCTGGCGGAGTTCGTCTTCCCGCTGCTGTTGCTGGCCGACCTGTTCGGCATTTTCATCCTCCTCGCCCGGGGCGGCTCGGGGCAGGTCAAGGAGCTGTTCGCCTTCTCCCGCATCGCCGCCAGGCGCACGGCGGCGCAGGCGGTGCCGGCCCGCTTCTCCGACGTGGCCGCCCTCGACGAGGCGGTCGTGGAGCTGGCCGAGGTCGGCGACTACCTGACCAACCCCGGCCGCTTCGCCCAGATGGGGGCCTTGCCTCCCAAGGGGGTCCTCCTGTTCGGGCCGCCCGGCTGCGGCAAGACCCTGTTGGCCAAGGCCCTGGCCGGGCAGGTGGGGGTGCCGTTCTTCTTCATCTCCGGATCCGAGTTCGTGGAGTCCCTGGTCGGGGTCGGCGCCGCCAGGGTGAGGGATCTCTTCGCCCAGGCCAAGGCGGCCGCCCCGGCCATCATCTTCGTCGACGAGCTCGACGCCGCCGGGCGCAAGCGGGGGGCCGGAATCGGCGGCGGGCACGACGAGAGGGAGCAGACGCTCAACGAGATGCTGGTGCAGATGGACGGCTTCGCCCCCTCCCTCGGCGTGGTGGTCATCGGGGCCACCAACCGGCCCGACATCCTCGACCCCGCCCTGCTGCGACCTGGCCGCTTCGACCGTCACGTCATGGTCGACCTGCCCGACCTGGCCGGACGGCGGGAGATCCTCGCCCTTCACTCCAAGAGCCGTCCGCTGGGCTCCGACGTCGACCTCGACGCCATCGCCCGGGCCACCCCCGGCTTCACCGGGGCAGATCTGGCCAACCTGATCAACGAGGGCGCCCTCCTGGCGGTGAGGCGGCGGGGCGGTTCGATCGTCCAGGACGACCTGCTGGAGGCGATCGAACGGGTTCTGGCCGGCCCCAGGCGCAAGGGCCGCATCCTCTCGTCCGAGGAGCTGTCCCGCCTCGCCTACCACGAGGCCGGCCACGCCGTAATGGCCCGGGCGTCGTCCTTCCCCGCCGAGCTGCGCCGGGTGTCGATCGTGGCCCGGGGCCGCAACGCGGCGCACTCGGAGCTGGCCCGAACCGACCGCACGATCCTCACCCGATCCGAGCTGCACGACCAGCTGTCGGTGGTGATGGCCGGCATGGCGGCCGAGGAGCTGGTGGCCGATGAGCCCTCCACGGCGGCGGAGTCGGACCTGGAACGCGCCACCGAGATCGCCCGCGACATCGTCGGCCGCTTCGGCATGTCCGCCCGGGTGGGGCGGATGCGCATCCTCGGCTCGTCGGCCGAGGTGTTCCTGGGGCGCGACTACCTGGCCGCCCAGCAGCACTCGACCGAGACCCTGGCCCAGATGGACGAAGCCGTCTCCGAGCTGATCGCCCAGGCCGAAGCCCGGGCCGTAGCCGTGCTGACCGAACGCCGAACCCAGCTGGACCGCCTGGCCCAAGCCCTGCTCGACCGCGAGACGGTCGGCGAGGCCGAGCTCGATGCCGTCCTCGGCCCTCCGACCGTCAGCCGAGCCGGTCGAGGGGCCCGCTCACGACGGTCGGCTCCGCGGACCCCCGCCTGACCGGAGAGTGCCCCAAGCCGTCACCGGTTGAGCGCCGCCAGGCCGGCGACGTGGTCCCGCAGGGCATCCCGCAGCTCGGATGGGGAGAGGACCTCGAACAAGAACGGGATGCCCAGCACGAATCCCAGCAGCGGGCCGAGCTGGTTGGCCCCGATCCGCAGCACCGCCCGGTCGGGCGCTCCGTCGGGGTCGTCTTCCACCACCGCCGCCGTCGGGGGGAACCGCCGGCGCACGGCGTCGACCGGGGCATGGACGAGCACTCGGGCCTCGATGAGCCACGGGGCGACCATGGTGGCCTCCGACACGATCGACTGGGGATCCGGCGGGTCGACGAAGACGTAGCGGTGCCCGGTGAGCACCGGGTCGGCCATCCGGTCGATGCGGAAGGTGCGCCACGCCCGCCGGTCGCGGTCTCTCGCCGCCAGGTACCACCGACGGCCGGTGTGGACGATCTGCAGCGGCTCGACGCTGCGCTCCTGCTCGTCGCCATCGTGGGTGCGGGAGCGGAACCGGATGCCCTCGCCCCGGCGGCACCCGGTCGCCACCACCACCAGAACGGCGGGGTCCACCTGGGGCAGCTCGGGACCGGGCAGGTGGACCAGGCCGTCGGTGAGCGCCTTCACCCGCTCGGCAAGGCGGGCAGGCAGAACCGACTCCAGCTTGGCCATGGCAGCCACTCCGGCCTGCTCCATGCCGGCCAGGGAGGTGGTGGCGGCCACCCGCAGGCCCAGGGCGATGGCCACGGCCTCGTCGTCGTCGAGCAGGAGCGGGGGCAGGCGCCCGCCGGTGCCGAGCTGGTAGCCCCCCGCCATGCCGGGGGCGGCGTCCACCGGGTAACCGAGTTGGCGCAGGCGGGCGACATCGCGGCGCAGGGTGCGGTCACCGACGCCGAGCCGGTCGGCCAGCTCCGGACCCGACCAGCGGGCCCGGGCCTGGAGCAGGGAGAGCAGCCGGAGCAGCCGGCTGGCCGGATCCATAGGAGAAGAATTGTGTCCCATGCGGTCGGGATCTGTCCGCAGCGCTCCTTAAGGTCTGCCCGTCAGGTCGGCAAAGGGGGAGCGGGATGGAACCAGCGGTTGCCGGAGCGTCGATGAAGCAGCACCTGTCGGGGCTGTCGGACTGGGCGTGGGGCCGCACCCGCAAGCGCCTCGACGGCCTCAGTGACGATGAGCTCCTCTGGGAGCCGTACCCGGGGTGCTGGACGGTGCGGCAGATGGCCGACGGGAGCTGGATGAGCGACTGGGTTCCGATGGAGCCATCGCCGGCCCCCCTCACCACCATCGCCTGGCGAATGGTTCACCTGATCGGTTGCTACGGCTCGGCCCGCAACTCGGACTGGCTCGCCGTCGAGGTTGAGCCCGCCCCCCTCGAGTCGTGGGCGATCGCCCCCCACACCGCCGCCGAGGCCGTCGAGCTGCTCGAGCAGGCCCATGTCCGGTGGCGGGCGGTCCTCGAGGCGGTGGATGCCGCCTCGCTCGCCGAGCCCCTCGGACCGATCGGCGGCCAGTACGCCAAGGACACGAGGGCCTCCTTCGTGTGGCACATGCTCGACGAGATGATCCACCACGGCGCCGAGATGGCGCTGATGCGCGACCTCTACACGGCCTCGCGCGGCGAGGTCCACCGCGACCCCTCGGTGGCCCGCGTCCTGAGAGCCGAGCCGGGCAGCTTCGAGCAGGCCGGGCTGCCGGAGAACCTGGTGGGGGAGCTGGCTGGATCGGGCCGCTGGGACCTGGTGGAGATCGCTCTGGACCGGGGCTTCCGACCCGACGGGCCGCCCCCCACCGCTCTACACCGGGCGGCGGCCATGGACCTGACCAGGATGATCGACCGCCTTCTGTCGGCGGGGGCCGACCCCAAGGCGCGCGACCCCCAGTTCGGCGCCACACCGGCCGAGTGGGCGGAGTTCTTCGGGCATCCGGAGACGGCCCGGCGGCTGGGCGCGCTCCGGGGCTGAGGGGACCTGTCTCAGGCTCCCCGGCTCATGATGTGAAGACGAAGCGACCCTGGTCTATGACCGTCTCACCGGAGCTGGACTCGGTCACGAAGACCGCCTCGTCGCCTTCGACCCACATCTTCACCGTCAGGCTGTCACCCGGGAAGACCGGCTTGGAGAAGCGGCCCTCCATGACCTTGAACCGGGCCGGGTCGGAGCCGCACAGGGTGTGCAGGAGGGCCCGGCCGGTGAAGCCGTAGGTGCACAGACCGTGGAGGATCGGCTTCGGGAAGCCGGCCAGCTTGGCGAACTCGGGATCGGAGTGCAGCGGGTTCCGGTCCCCCGAAAGCCGGTAGATGAGAGCCTGGTCGGGGCGGGTCTCGTAGGTGACGGCGTGGTCGGGCTGGCGGTCCGGAGGCGCGTTCCGGGGCCCGCTCGGCCCACGGTCCCCGCCGAAGCCACCCTCACCGCGGATGAACACGTTCGACTTGAGGCGGAACAGGGTCTCGCCCGAGGAGGCGTCGACCGACTCCGACTCGCTGGCGATGACCGCCCCCGAGCCCTTGTCGTAGACGCCGGTGACCCGGCCCCGGCTGCGGATGCGGCCCTCGACAGGCAGGGGTCGCTCGAGCTCGACCGTCCGTCCGCCGTCCACCAGCATGGCCGGGTTGAACGAGCCGATGTTGCGCATGCCGCCACCGGCGCCGCCCACCACCACGGCGAAGGTCGGCAGGACCTGCTGGGTGACGCCTCGGGAGTTCTCCGTCGTGAACTCCAGCTCCTTGCCGGTCGGATCGATCACCCCGGCTCCTACCCCGAGGGCGTAGATCAGGGCGTCCTTGGAGCTCCACGAGCGCTCGCTCCACTCGCTCCACTCGCCGGTTGCCGCTTCCGGGTTGATGGGCATCTTCCCCCTCCTATCGCTGCGTAGCGGTCACCGGCGAACGCCGGCGTCGGGCCGAACTGTACTGAGCGGGGCCTCAGGCGTTCCTGGGCAGCTCCGAGAAGGGAACCACCCTGTCGTTGCTGGGCTCCTTGGGCAGGCCGAGGACCCGCTCGCCGATGATGTTGCGCTGGACCTGGTCGGTGCCGCCGTAGATCGGGGGGGCCTGGGCCGACAGGGCCGAGCCCGTCACCATGGCGTAGAAGGGCTTGCCGGTGGCCTGGTCGAGGCTCTTGCGGCCGGCGTCGTCGTATCCGTGGAGCATCCCGTGGGGGCCGATTATCCGCAGACCGAGGTCGCGGGACAGGCGCACGATGTGGCTCATGGAGAGCTTGGCGATGTTGGCCATGCCGGGGATGTCCTGGCCCGCCTCGCGGGCCGCCTTCTGCCGCTCGGAGTTGTAGCGGGCCACCTCCCCGTAGGTGTGCAGCCGGGCCAGGTCCTGCCTGATGGTCGGGTCGGCTATCTTCCCGTTCTCCCTGGCCAGGTTGATGAGCATGGTCGCCTGGCCGCCCCGGCGCCCGCCGCCCCGCCGGGCGGCCTGGCTGTCGCCAGCGGCCCGCACGAAGTCCCCCGCCCGGCGGGCGAGGTTGTCGGCCACCGTTCCGGGCATGGCGCCGAAGCCGCCGCCCCCGCCGCCTCCGGCACCGAGGCCGGCCCGCTCGTTCATCAGGGTGGTGTTGGCCACCGCCCATCCGTTGTTGACCCCGCCGATGACGGCGGCGTCGGCCACCCGGGCGGCGGTGAAGAAGACCTCGTTGAACATGGCGTGGCCGGTCATCTCCCGCAGCGGCCGCACCTCCACCCCGGGCTGGTGCATGTCGAGGGCGAAGTAGGTGATCCCCTGGTGCTTGGGGACCTCGGAGTTGGTGCGGGCCAGGAGCATCCCCATGTCGGCGTACTGGCCGCCGGAGGTCCAGACCTTCTGGCCGTCGACCACCCACTCGTCCCCGTCCTTGACCGCCCTGGTCGTCAGGCCGGCCAGATCCGATCCGGCTCCGGGCTCGCTGAAGAGCTGGCACCATGCCTTCTGGCCGGTGACGATGTCGCGGACGTAGGCGTCGATCTGCTCGCGGCTGCCGTGGGTGGCGATAGTGGGGGCGGCGAGAAGCATGCCCAGGCCGGCGGGGGCGCCGAGGGCCCCGAAGCGGGCGATCTCCTGGGAGACCCGCCCGGCATCGGCGCGGGAGAGACCCCGCCCGTAGGACTCGGTGGGCAGGGTTGGGGCCGCCCACCCGGCCAGGCCCAGCCGCTCCCACCACTGGGCGACGGTGAGATCGGGGTCCCAGTTGTCGGTGAGCCAGTCGCGCAGCTCCTCGAGGAAGGCGCTGCCAGCGGGTTCGGGGCGGGCGAGGACGTCGGTCATCGCCGCAATATAGCAAGGCGGGCTAATAGTTAGGTACTCGAAGAGTCCAGCCAGGCTGGAGTCGGGCTACACCGCCCGGCTACCGCTCAGGTACCGCCGCTGCGGCCGTGGCACCGGCTCCAGAGCCCTGGAGCTCGGGACCCTCACCGCCCCCGGCGTCCATCTCGAAGGCGGCCCACATGGCGGCGTAGGCGCCGCCGCTGGCCACCAGCTCGGCATGGCTGCCCTCCTCGGCCACCTGGCCGTGGTCGATGACCACGATCCGGTCGGCCCGGGCGGCGGTCTGCAGGCGGTGGGCGATCAGCACGGTGGTGCGCCCCCGCGACACCACGCCCATGGCCCGGCTGACCCGAGCCTCGGTTGCCAGGTCGAGGTTGGAGGTGGCCTCGTCGAGCAGCAGGATGGCGGGATCGACGATGAGGGCCCGGGCCAGACAGATCAGCTGGCGCTGACCGATCGACAGGGACCGCCCCCGCTCGGTCAGCACCTTGAGGTAGCCACCGGCGGCGACGATGAAGTCATGCGCCCCCACCGCCCGGGCGGCCGCCTCCACCTCGGCGTCGCTGGCGTCCGGACGCCCGAAGGCGATGTTGTCGCGGATCGTGCCGGCGAACAGGAACGGCTCCTGAGGCACGTAACCGAGCTGCTGGCGGTAGGACTCCAGATCGAGACCGGTGAGGGGCGCCCCGTCCACCAGGACCCGCCCGGCGGTCGGGTCGTAGAAGCGGGCGATGAGCTTCACCACCGTCGACTTGCCCGCCCCCGTCTCGCCGACCAGGGCCAGCGTCTCGCCCGGGGCGATGTCGAGGTCCACTCCGGACAGGGCCTCGCGGGTGGTGCCCGGGTAGGCGAAGCGGACGCCCTCGAATCGGATGGAGCCGCTGAGCCGGTCCGGCCGGGGGGCGTCGTCGGGGACCGGTGTCGACAGCGGGTGGTTGAGCACCCCGGCGATCTTGCGCACCCCGGCGGAGGCCTGCTGATAGCTGTCGAACACCTGGGACAGCTGCTGGACCGGGGCGAACAGCTGGGTGAGGTAGAGCAGGAAGGCGATCAGCCCCCCGGTAGTGAGCAGGCCAAGGTGGATGAGGTGGCTGCCCTCGGCCAGGACGATGAGAACGGCCAGGTTGCCCACCAGCTCGGCGAAGGGGAAGTACAACGCCTGGAGGTACTGGGCCCGCAGGCCGGCGTCGCGGTAGCCCCTCGTCAGGCCGAGGAAGTTGTCGGTGTTGCGGGCCTCGCGCCGGAAGGCCTGGGTCACCCGGACGCCGGAGATGTTCTCCTGCAGGTCGGCGTTCACCGCCGCGATCCGGTCCCGCTGGCGGTCATAGGCCCGGGTGGAGTGGATCCGGTACCAGACCGTGGCCGCGGCCAGCGGCGGGACCACCAGTAGCACGTACAGCGCCAGGCGGGCGTTCATGCTCACCATCAGCACGGCCACCCCCAGGAGGCTGACCGCGTTGACCAGGGCGTTGATCAGTCCCGACTGGACCAGCGTCGACAAGGTGTCGACGTCGGAGGTCATCCGGGTGAGGACGCGCCCGGTCATCTCGCGGTCGTAGTAGTCGAGGCCGAGGCGCTGGAGGTGGGCGAAGATGCGGGCCCGCATCGAGTACAGCAGGCGCTCCGAGGTCCGCCCGGTCCATATGTTCTCGGCCCACATGTCCCACCAGTCGAGGAGGGTGACCGCTAGGTAGACGCCGGCCAGGACCCACAGCACCGTGGCGGTGTGCCTGGTGACGGCGTGGTCCACGGCGTAGCCCGTCACCCGGGGGCCGGCCAGGGTCAGCAGGGCGTCGAGGATCACCAGGCCCACGCCGACCAGCAGCTGGGGAACGAAGGGCCGCAGCCAGCGGAAGAAGCTGAAGGCCTCCCGCTGAGGCGCCGTCTCGCGCTCGAGACTGACGTCGGCGACGTCGCGTATCGGCGGCAGGGCCTCGATCCGGGCGGCCAGCTCCTCATCGGGAGGACCGGTGACGGCCACGGGCATGCCCCCGCCCATGCCGGCCCCCATGCCCATGCCCATGCCGGCCCCCCGGCCGGCGCCGACCAGCGAGGGGCGGCCGGCGCCGTTGGCGGCGGCCCCTGACAGCACCCCGTTGCCGGTGCCGCCGTCCGGGGCCTGCCAGGCCGACCGGGTCGCCTGGGTGGCCGCCAGGGCCAGGGGCTCCCCGTCATTGTCGATGCCCTCGTCGGGGCCGCCCAGCAGCTCGCGGTACAGCGGGCACCGGGCCAGCAGGTCCTCGTGGCTGCCGGAGTCGACCACCCGGCCCCGGTCGAGCACGACGATGCGGCTGGCCAGGCGGAGGCTGGAGCGGCGGTGGGCGACGAGGATCGTCGTGCGGCCCACCATCAGGCGCTCGAGGGTGGCGTGGATCTCCTCCTCCACCCGGCTGTCCACCGACGAGGTGGCGTCGTCGAGCAGGAGGATGCGGGGATCGGTGATGAGGGCGCGGGCCAGGGTGATGCGCTGGCGCTGGCCGCCCGACAGGAGAAGGCCGCGCTCGCCGACCACCGTGTCGTAGCCCTGGGGCAGGGCGCAGATGAACTCGTGGGCCTCGGCCGCCCGGGCGGCCGCCTCGATGTCGGCGTCGGAGGCGTCCGGCCGTCCGTAGGCGATGTTGTTGCGAACCGTGTCGGAGAAGAGGAATGCGTCCTCGAAGACGACGCCGATCTGGCGCCGCAGGGAGTCGAAGGTGAGGTCCCTCACGTCGGTGCCGTCGACGGTCACCCGTCCCTCCTGGACGTCGTAGAAGCGGGGGAGGAGCAGGCCGATGGTCGACTTGCCCGAGCCGGAGGTCCCGACCAGGGCCACCGTCTCGCCCGGCGCCACGTGCAGGCTGAAGCCGTCCAGCACCGGCTCCGAGCGCAGGTAGCCGAACGAGACGTCCTCGAAGACGATGTCGCCGCTGACGGGCGGGAGCGCGGTCGCGTCGGTCTTCTCGGCCACGTCGGGAAGGGAGTCCAGCAGCTCGAGCACGCGCTCGGCGCCGGCCCGGGCCTGCTGGGCGGCGACCAGCATGCCGGCCATCTGTCGGGCGGGGGCGGTCATCTGGGTGAGGTAGGTGAAGAAGGCCAGCAGGGTGCCGATCGTCACGTGCCCGTGGATGGCCAGCCACCCGCCCAGGGTGAGAACGGCCATGAAGGCGAAGGCGGGAACGGTCTGCAGCGTGGAGGTCCGCTGGGCCCGCATGCGGAGGTTGCGCATGCGTGACCCGTACAGCCGGCCGAGGTGGTCGACCAGGCGGCCGAGCTGGCGACGCTCCTGTCCGAACGCCTTGACCACCCGCACCCCGCTGACGGCGTCGTCGACCACCCCGACCATTTCCGCCATGCGGGCCTGGGCCTCCCACTGGGAGGGGTACACGACCCGGCGCATGCGGTAGCTCAGGAGGAACAGAACCGGTATCACCGGCAGTACCACGGCGGTGAGCAGCGGTGAGAGCAGCAGCATGATGACCACGGCGATGGCCAGCGACAGCAGGTTGGACAGCATGAGGGGCAGCTGGGTGAGCAGCATGCGGATCAGCTGCAGGTCCGAGTTGGTGCGGGAGACCAGCTGGCCGGTCTGGAGCTTGTCGTGGCTGGCGAAGTCGAGTCCCTGGAGGTGGGCGAACACCGTGTTGCGCAGGTCGTAGTCGATGTCCCAGCTGATGCGCCCCGAGGTGAAGCGCCTGACCGAGCCGGATGCGTAGCGGACCAGGAACAGCGCCGCCATGATCACGATCACCGGGGTGATCGAGCCGCGGTGGCCGATGATGTCGTGGTCGACGGCGTAGCGCTGGAAGAGGGGGACCACCTGCTGGGTGGCAGCCGCCAGCACCGACATCGCCAGGGCCAGGCCGATGGTGCTGCGATGGGCCCACCACAGCGGCCACATCCTTCGCAGCCAGCCGCCGGCCTCGGGGCCACGGGGGCGGGAGAGAGGCTGGGGGGGCGGGGTGGTGGATCCGGAAGCGCGGCGCCGCGCTGGCTGGTCGGTCCGATCGACGGTGCTGGTCATGGCCTGCGGCCCCCCTCCGACGCTGCGGTCGGCGACGGTGGCTCGGCCGGATCCCGCCGGCGGTCGGGCCGGGGCCCGCCCAGGGCGCCCACCAGCCGAGCCAGGGCGGGCAGGGCCTGGGCCACGGCGGCCTGATCGTCGGGCTCGAGAGCGCCCAGCCCGGCGGCGAGGCTGGCCCGCCGGCTGTCCCTGCGGGCCGCCAGCAGGGAGCGGCCGGCCGGGCTGATGGCCAGGGCGGCGCCCCGGCGGTCGCCCACGGCCGTTCCTCTCTCCAGCAGGCCCGCCTCCACCAGGCGGCTGACCATGGTGCTGACCGAGTTGGGGGCCAGGCTGAGCTCGGCGGCGGCCTCACCCACCCGCAGGCCCGGTCGGACCAGGGCCAGGCGAAGGAGGTCGACCATGGCGTCGGACAGGCCGTCGCCGGCCATGGCCTGGTTCACCCGGCGGCGCAGGGTCCGATGCAGCCTGCTGAGCGTCCGGCTGAGCTCGGTGGACAGGTCGGTCCCCGGGGTGGGCGGCCCTGCGGCAGGGGCCCGGCGGCTGCGGGGCGAGGCGGTGGCGACTGGCATGGGGGAGAAACTTAGCTCTACTACAGAGGTATTCCTGCCCCGGGGGCCGAGGAGGGCGGCTCGGCGCCGGGCCCGCCGCCGCCGCGATAGTTAGACTCTCTACCAATTGGGACGTGCGGTCCCTGGAGTTGGGGGGCGTTGAGGGTTGGACGAGGTGGTCCTCGAGGTAAGCGGCGGACGCATCGCCGGGCGGCGTGAGCAGGGCGTGTCGGTGTTCAAGGGCATTCCCTACGCCGCCCCGCCGACGGGGCAGCGGCGGTGGCTGCCGCCCCAGGCCGTCGAGCCGTGGGTGGGCGTGCGCCCGGCCGAGGAATACGGGCCCTCCTGCCCCCAGCCGGCCGAGCGGCCGGCCGGGTGGTCGCAGGAGACGGCCAGCGCGGAGGACTGCCTGGTCCTCAACGTGTGGACGCCGGCCCCGGACGATCGGCGGCGGCCGGTCATGGTCTGGTACCACGGCGGGGGCTACGCCATCGGGTCGGGCTCCTGGCCGCTCTATGACGGCACCGCCCTGGCCCGGCGGGGCGACGTGGTGGTCGTCACGGTCAACCACCGCCTCGGGGTGCTGGGCTACCTGCACCTGGCCGTGGTGGGCGGCGACGACTACGCCACCTCGGGCAACGCCGGCATGCTCGATCTGGTGGCATCCCTCGAGTGGGTGCAGGACAACATCGCCGCCTTCGGCGGCGACCCGGCCAACGTGACCGTCTTCGGCGAGTCGGGCGGAGGGGCCAAGGTCAGCGTCCTGCACGTGATGCCGGCCGCCCGGGGCCTGTTCCACCGGGCCGTCATCCAGAGCGGGCCCAGCCTGCGGGTACAGGGCCCCGAGCAGGCGGCCGCCCAGACCGAACGGCTCCTCGACGCGCTCGGGATCCCCGGCGACAGCTCGGCGCTGGAACGCCTGCGGGACCTGCCCGTCGAGGATCTGCTAGCCGCCCAGCGCAAGGCCGCGCCGCGCCCGGGCGGCGACGGGGGTGGGGTCATGGGCGGCTTCGCCCCGGTGCTGGACGGCGTATCCGTGGTCCAGCACCCAGGCAAGGCCATGGCCGAAGGCAGCGCCATCGACGTCCCCCTGCTGATCGGGCGCAACCGCGACGAGGGCACCATGGCCCTGGCCTCCGACCCGGTGCTCTCCGATCCGTCCCAGTTGGACGAGGAGGGGCTGCGCCAGCGCCTGTCCGGCTTCGGCGAGCGGGCCGACGAGCTGGTGGCCGGCTACCGGGGCGCCTACCCCGACGCTGACCTGTTGGACCTGTTGATCGCCATCCGCAGCGACGCCTTCATGGGTTTCGGCACCGCCAGGCTGGCCGAGCTCCGCCTCGCCGGCGGCCGCCAGCCGGTCTTCATGTACCGCTTCGACTGGGCCTCGGGCCCGCTGCGGGCGGCCCACGGCTACGAGATCGCCTTCGTCTTCGACAACGTCCGGCCCCCGGTCATGCAGCCGAGCGCCAGCCGTTCGACTTTGGCCGAGCGCATGAGCGAGGCGTGGCTGTCATTCGCCCGCCACGGCGATCCCAACCACCCCGGCCTGCCGAAGTGGCCGTCGTACTCGCTGGACGAGCGGGCGACCATGATCTTCGACCGGGGCGACTGCGTGGTGAAGCGTGATCCGTTCGATGCCGTCCGACATCTCTGGGGGAACCGATGACCGACCGCAAGGCCGCCGTGCAGCTGTGGGTCGACGCCCTGAAGGCGCCGACGGAGGATTCCAAGTCACGCCTTTCGGTGGTGCTCGACGACGACATCAGGGCGACCACGCCGATGGGGGCCAGCGAGGGCCGCGACGCCGTACTGGCCGGCTTCGGGGCCTCGCCTCTGGCACCCCTCATCGCCCAGGCGGAGTGGTCCGAGCCGGCCGGCGACGGGGACACCCTGGTGGTCTCGTGCCGGTTCCCGGCCTCGGCCCCGGTGGGCGGCCTGCGGGTCGACCTGCGCTTCGACGCCGCCGATCTGATCGTGGCCGCCGACACCACCCTCATCCCCGCTCCTCCGCCCATAGCCACCGAGGTCGACTTCTCCGAGGCGATGGCAGGAGCGATCAACGGCGCCCTGGCCAACGGGACACCGATCCTGATGGCCTACGTCGATGCGGAGGGTCGCCCGCACATGTCGCCCCGGGGAAGCACCCAGGTGTTCTCCTCGGACCGGATGGCGGTGTGGGTGCGCAACCCCGAGGGAGGCCTGCTGGCCGCCATTCCGGCCAACCCGCACGTCTCGTTCTTCTACCGCGACCCGGCCAGCCGGACCTCCTACCAGGTCCAGGGCCGGGCCCGGGTGGACGACAGCCCGGCGGTGAGGGACCAGGTGTACGCCAACTCGCCCGAGGTGGAGCGGAACCTCGACGCCCAGCGTCGCGGGGTGGCGGTCGTGGTGGATGTCGACAAGGTGGAGGGCCGCGACGCCAGCGGCCCGGTTCTCATGGAGCGGGGCGCCGGTAGCGGCGCCCCCGGGGAGGGATGAGCATGGAGTACGTCAGCCTGGGCCGCTCGGGCCTAAAGGTAAGCCGGGCCTGTCTTGGGGCCATGAACTTCGGGACCACCGACGCCCCCTGCGACGAGACGGAGGCCCGCCGGATCATCGACGCGTTCCTCGGTGCCGGCTACAACTTCATCGACACCGCCAACGTCTACACCGGCGGCCAGTCCGAGGAGGTGGTCGGGCGGGCGGTCAAGGGCCGGCGCGACTCGGTGGTGATCGCCACCAAGGGTCGGGGCCCCCAGGGCCGCGGGCCCAACGACGTCGGCCTGTCGCGGGTCCACCTGACCCGGGCCCTCGAGGCCAGCCTGCGCCGGCTGGGCACGGAGTACGTGGACCTCTACCAGTGCCACCAGCCCGACCCCGACACACCCATCGAGGAGACGATGGCCACTCTTGACGGCTTCGTCCGCTCGGGGAAGGTCCGCTACATAGGCTGCTCCAACTTCACCGGCAGCCAGATCGTCGAGGCCCAGTGGGCGGCCGAGCGGATCCACGGGACGCCGTTCACCAGCCTCCAGCCCCGCTACTCGCTCATCGCCCGCGACATCGAGGCCGACGTCCTGCCGGCGGCGACCCGTCACGGGCTGGGGGCCATCGTCTACAGCCCCCTCGGCGGTGGCTTCCTCACCGGCAAGTACCGCCGGGGCGAGGATCCGGGCGGCGACACCCGGTTGGGCCGGCGGATGCAGATGGCGGCGCAAGCGGGTCAGGGCCGGCCGGCCAACCCGTGGGCGGCCGCCACCCTCACCGAGCGCAACTTCGACATCCTCGACGAGGTGTCCAAGGTCGCCGCCGACCTGGGCACGACGACCACGGCGGTGAGCCTGGCCTGGCTGCTCGGCCGTCGGGGGGTCACCTCGGTGATCATCGGCCCCCGGACCCTGGCCCAGCTGGAGGAGAACCTGCCCGGCATCGACCTGCGGCTGTCCGAGGATGTCGTCCACCGGCTCAACGAGGTGTCCCGCCCGGCCGACCGACTGCGGCGCCGCTAGCCCCGGCCCGCCAACCCCGCCCGTACTCCCGCCCCGGGCCGACGCCGGCGCCCACCATGGCCCGGGCGGGCCATGACGGTATGGCTACAACGGGACGTTTTCTAGTGGTTTACGCGCAGATCTTCCGGATGCCATCCGATACCCGGAATCGGAACAGGGCGGCCGAGGCGGGCCGGACCGGCCAGGGGGGCCGAGGATGTCGACCAGCGATCCGGGCAGCACCGGCGACCAGGGGGAGGAGCCGCAAGGTCGCGATGCGGCGTCTCCGGTATACGCCCTCGGCATCTGGCTGAGCCAGCACCCCGATGCCCTGGTGGCCTCCATCGGGGCGGACGGTCGGCCGGTGCCGATGCCGGCGGCGGTCCCTCTGCTGGAGACCCACGTGATCGACGACCGCTCGTTCCTCTCCCTCGTGGCGCCGCAGGAGGCGACCAAGGTGGTCAACGCCTTCAACGACGCCCTCCGCCACGGCATATCGGTCACCCGGGTCCGGATGGCCGAGGGCGACGGCGAGGTCGGCCTGCACTACGCCGACGTCAGGGACGCCTACGGGGTTTTGCTGCGCCTGGTGCTGCCCGCCGCCGGGGCCGGGACGGCGCCGGTTCCGGCCGAGGAGCTGCTCCCGAGCCGGCCCCGGCTGGCCGTCATCGAGAAGGACGATGTGTCGACCATCAGGGCCATAGACGAGGCGACCACCGCCCTGCTCGGTTGGAGCGGGGAGGACATGGTCGGCCGGCCGACCCTGGACTTCATCCATCCCGACGACCATGCCCGTGCCATCGACAACTGGATGGAGATGATCGCCCGCGGGGCTCGTCACGCCGTGCGCCTGCGCTATCGCTGCCTCGACGGGACCTGGCGCTGGCTGGAGACCTCGAACGAGCTGATCGAGGAGGCCGACCGCCGCTACGTCATCTGCCAGATGATCGACATCTCCGAGGAGATGGCCGCCACCGAGGCCCTTCGCTACAGCGAGCAGGTGCTGCGCCGGCTGGCGGAGACGGTTCCGGTCGGCCTGGCCGAGGTGGCCCCCGACCAGACCTTCCGCTACGTCAACGCCAGCTTCCGCTCGCTGCTCTCCAGCGACACGGTGGAGTCGGTCGGCTCGCTCAGGACGTGCCTGGGACCGGAGGAGGCCGGCGTCCTCGAGCGGGCGGTGACGGCCGCCCTCGAGTCGGGCTCGGACGCCGATGTGGACATCCGCCTGCCGGCCGGGCCCGGGGCGCCGGGTCGCATGTGCCGGGTGGCGCTGCGGCCGGTGGTCGACGAGGGCCAGGTCCTGGGGGCGCTGATCTGTGTCATGGACGTGACCGATCTCAAGATCCAGGCGGCAACCGATCCCCTCACCGGCCTGCACAACCGGAGCTCGATCTTCGAGGCCCTCTCCGAGGCCATGGCCGGCGACGGCCCGGTCGGGGTGGTCTTCCTCGATCTCGACAACTTCAAGCAGATCAACGACTCGTTCGGCCACGACGCCGGCGACGACGCCCTCACCCGGCTGGCCGAGGCCCTACGCCATGCCGTGCGCCGGGGCGACGAGATCGGCCGGGTCGGCGGCGATGAGTTCGTGGTGGTGTGCCGCCACGTCGCCTCCCCCGACGACCTCATCGATCTGGCCCGCCGCATCCAGGACGGGGCCGTGTCCGCCCTGACCGTGGCCGGCGACCGCTGGCGTTCGAGCGCCAGCGTCGGGGTCGCCTGGGCGGAGGCCGGTTCGGCCCCGCCCGAGGAGGTGGTCGCCCGGGCGGACGCGGCGATGTATACCGCCAAGCGCAGCCCCGGTCAGGGCCCGGTGCTGTGGTCGGGGTCCATCGCCAGGGCCACCAGCCCGGCCCGGTGAGCGGGCCCGGCGCCGGTCACCGGCGTCCGGCGATGCGCCCGTCCCAGCGGAACCAGGCCACCCGGCCTTCCTCGTCGCGGACGAACTCTCCCCGGTGACCGGTGTAGGGCATGTCGAGGGCGACCACCCGGTCACGATCGCGGAAGCGGAGGGCGGTCGACTGCGGTGGTGGGGCCTCCTCGTTCGGGTCCCACAGCGCCCGAGCCGGCGTCGACACTGACAGGCGCAACCCGGCCTCGACGACGGTTACCTCCAGCTCCGCCAGCACCGCCTGGTAGCGGCCGGCGAACTCGGACAGGTCGCCCGGGCTGAAGTCGGCTTGGTCGCCGGTCGACCCAAGCAGCCCCGCCAGCACCACCCGGTCCAGCTGGTGCTCGTGGTGGCTGTTGGTGAGCAGCACCCAGGCCAGTCCCAGCTCGGGCACCAGCCTCAGGTCGGCCATGTACCCGTTGGTCGTGCCGCCGTGGTGCAGCACCCGCCGGCCGGCGATGCGGTCCACCATCCAGCCCAGGCCGACCTCGTCGCACAGGCTGCCGGCCGGCCTGGTCTCCTCCTGCATCCGGCGCAGCGAGGCCCGGCTCATCAGCGGGCTGCCTTCGCCGCTATGGAAGGCGGCGTACAGCAAGAGGTCGGACACGCAGGACAGCACCCCTCCCGCCCCGTTGTAGGCCCTCGAGCGCCGCCACGGCTGCACCCGCCCCTGGCGGTGGCCGACCGCCACCCGGCGGGTTATGGCCTCCTCGGCGGTGTAGAAGGTCCGGCGCATGCCGAGGGGGCGGAGCACCAGGTCCTTTACGGCCCGCTCGTAGCTGGTGCCGGCGATCCTCGCCACCACGTGGGCGGCCAGGTTGAACCCGGTGTTGTTGTAGGAGTAGGTCCGCCCGGGCGGTGTGAGCTGAGGTGCCTTGGCCAGCTTGGCCACGAAGGCGCCCAAGGCGTCGTCGCCATCACCGGTGTCGCCGAAGTAGTCGCCCACCCATCCGGAGGTGTGGGTGAGCAGATGGCGCATGGTGACGGCCGCGGTGAGCTCCTCGGTGGACAGCCGCAGCTCGGGCAGGTACGAGCGGACGGGTTCGTCGAGGTCGAGGCGGCCCTGGTCGATCAGCACCATCGCCGCCGTGGCCACGAAGGTCTTGCTGATGGAGCCGATCTGGAAGATGGTCTCCTCGGTGACCGGCTGAGGATCGGCCAGGCTGGTGACGCCGCCGCACCAGGTCCAGGACGACTCTGCCTCGAGCACTCCCAGAGCGACCCCCGGTATGCCGAGCTCTCCCATCGCCGCCGCCACCGCCGCGCCCAGGCGGGCGCGGTCCACCGGCGCCGGGGCCACGCTCAGGCCGCCTGGCGGTAGTGGAGGAGCCGGCCGGCTCCCACGCCAGTGTGCTGTCCGTCGCGGTAGGCCACCTGGCCGTTGACCACCACCAGGTGGATGCCATCGGGCTCCTGGGCTGGCTCGTCGTAGGTGGCCCGGTCGAGGACCCGGTCGGGATCGAACAGGACCAGGTCGGCCCACCAGCCGGGCCTGACCTCGCCCCGCTCGGCCAGGCCGAAGCGCCGGCAGGAAAGGGAGGTCATCCGCCTCACCGCCTCCTCCAGGGGGATCACCCCCCGCTGGCGCACGTACTCGCCCAGGATGCGGGGGAAGGTGCCGAACAGGCGGGGGTGGGGCTTGCCCCTGAGGTTGGGGATGCCGTCCGACCCCACCATGACCAGCGGGTGGCGGAGGTTGGTCTCGATGTCCTCCTCCGACATCCCGTAGCCGATGGAGATGGTCTCCTCCCCCCGGGGAGCGGTCAGGATCATGCGGACCACCTCGGTGAGCTCCATGGCCTTGTCGACGGCGACGTCGGTGAGCATCCGGCCCTCCAGCTCGGGGAAGGCGGGGCAGGCGGCCAGGCGGATACTGGCGGCCAGCTCGGGGTCGATCCGCCCGAGGTCGAAGTACTCGATCATCCGGCCGCTGCCGGCGGTGTAGGGATACACGTCGAGGGTCACGTCGGCCCCGGCGGCGTTGGCCCGGTCGACGGCCGCCAGCGAGTCACCCACCCGACCCCAGTTGGATCGGCCCATGGCCTTGTGATGGGAGATGTGGACGGCCACCCCGGCGTGCCTGCCGATGCTGATGGCCTCGTCCACCGCCTCGAGGAGCCGGTCCGCCTCGTTGCGCATGTGGGTGGCGTAAAGCCCTTCCCCGTCGGCCACCTCCTCGGCCAGGGCGACCACCTCCTCGGTGTCGCTGTAGCGACCCGGGACGTAGATGAGCCCGGTCGAGAGTCCACAGGCTCCCTGGTCCATCGCCTGCCTGGTCCAGGAGCGCATCTGGGCCAGCTCGTGGTCGCTCGGGGGCCGGCGCTCCGAGCCCATGGCCGCCGAGCGCATCGAGTTGTGTCCGACGAGGGCGATGGAGTTGCACGCCGGCCGGCGCGCCTGGACCGCGGCGCGGAAGCCGTCGAGGTCCTCCCAAGTCACCTGCATGCGAGCGAACAGGCCCCCGGCGGGAGCCCGGCCCGGTGTCCCCGGCACGGCGCTGAATCCGCAGTTGCCGATCACCAGGCTGGTGCAGCCCTGGGCCAGTTTGAACTGGAGGCCGGGGTGGGCCAGCAGGGCACCGTCGTCGTGGGTGTGGGTGTCAACGAAGCCGGGGGCCAGCACCATGCCCCGCCCGTCGATCTCCGTCCGGGCCGATCCGGCGCTTCCTCCGACGGAGGAGATTCTGCCCCCGTCCACACCCACGTCACCCTCGAACGCCGCGGCTCCGGTTCCGTCGACGATCCTGACGTCGCGCACGGCCAGCTCGATCGGGCTCACCAGGCAACCCTATGGCCAACCGGCCGATGCCGGCCGGCCGTCCCGGCGGCGCAAACGGGAATCCGCCGGGGGCCCCACTGGGTAGGAGATGGCCCGGGGAGGTGACGCCCATGGCAACAGAAAGACAGCGACGGGCCGCCGGCCGGAACGTAGGCAAGGCGATCAAGGCGGCCAAGGCCAAGAAGACCATCGCCCACATGCCGAAGAGCACCCGCACGGCCCTCGGCAAGCAGGGCGCGGCGGTGGCCCGCCGCCGGCGCGAGGGCGGCAGCGAGCCGCGCACCAGGGCCGAGCTCTACGAGGAGGCCAGGCGCCGGAACATACCCGGCCGGTCGAAGATGGGCCGGGCCCAGTTGGCCCGGGCCCTCGGCCGCCGCTGAGCGCAGCGCCGATCAGGCCGAGGCGGCCTGGCGGATGCGGGTGAGGCGGATGAAGTCGTCCCAGCCGATGATGGCGATCTGCTTGCCCGCCTTGATGGCCCGGGTGGCGTCGGCAAACTTGGTGCCTCGTCGGCCCCGTCGGTAGGCGGGGGAGGGGCTTCCGACCACCAGCACGTCGGTGCGCCCGGTCACCTCCGCCTGGTATATGCCCCCGACCTCCGCCAGGCGGGCCTGGGCCTCGTGGTGAGCAATCGGCAGGCGGCCGGTGAATACCACCCGCTTGCCTGCCAGCGACCGCGGCCGGGCCACCTCGGCATGGGGCTCGGTGAGGGCGGTGAGCATTTCGGCGGCGTCCTGATAGCGGCTGCCCCGGGGCCCGGTGGCCCGCACCAGGGCGGTCTCGAGGTCGGGGCTGAGCTCCAACCGCTCGATGCGCCGGCGCGAGGCGCGGTAGACAGTCTCCCCGGTGAGCACGGTGAGGATCAGCAGCCCCAGCTGGTAGAGATCGTCGCTCGGGTACCACCGGGACCGCTGGCCGGTGCGCAGGCTGTCAGGCACGAACCCGATGGCGAAGGCGCTGGCCCCCACCGGCCCCCCTCCGGGGGCGTGGCGGGCGACGCCGAAGTCGCCGAGCTTGAGACGGCGGTGGGGGGCGACATAGACGTTGTCCGGCTTGATGTCGCGGTGGCTGGCCCCCATCCGGTGCAGCTTCTCCAGCACGCGCAGCAGGCCGATCAGCTCCCGCCTGGCCCCTGACTCGGTCCAGGGGGTGCCGCCGCTGGCGAACCACTCGGCCACGTTCTGGTCCTCCAGCTCGAAGACCAGAACGAACAGCGTCTTGCGCCCGGCGCCGTTGCCGGTGAAGTGGGGGAAGCTGTCGAGGAGCTGTACCACCCTGGGGTCGCCCCCCATGAGCTGGCCGAAGTAGCTCTCGCCGTGCCAGCTGGTGCCGTCGCGGGAGACCTTGAGGCACACCGCGCCGCGCTTGCGGCCGGTGCGGCCGAGCCGCCAGCCGGCGAAGACGTCGGCGTAACCGCCGGCACCGAGCGGCTCGGCGACGAGGTAGCGCCGCGAGCCGTCCCCGCTCACCAGAACTTGGCCCCGTCGCAGCACAACCATCCGTGATCAGTATGACCTGAACCGGGGCCGCACTATGTGGAGCGCGTCAGATCGGCGACGGCCTGCTGCAGGCTCGACACCGGATAGACCACCTGGGCGCCGTGGGTTATCTCCGCCTGCTCGCCGGCGGGCACCACCATGACGGTGGCACCGGCGCCGAGGGCGCCGGCCGCCTTCACGCCTACCCACCCCACCGCGTCGACCCGGCCGTCGGGCTCGAGCTCTCCGGTGACGGCGACGGTGCGTTCGCCCAGCAGGTCCCGCCGGCCGGCCATCTCGACGATGGCCAGGGCGTAGACGAGGCCGGCTGACGGGCCTACCAGGCCCCGGTCGCGGATGGTCACCGAGACCCGGCGCTGGTCGAGTCCAAGCACGGCAGCGGCGTCGCGCACGGCGAGGTGCTGGCTGTCGAGGTACTGCCGGCGGCCCTGCACCTCGGCCCGAGCGCGGTCGTCCGCGCTTGGTGGCGGGCCGGCCGGCGCCGTGGTGTCACCGTGGAGCAGCGCACTCAGGGCGCCGACGAGGTTCGGTTGGCGAATGCGCACCCAAAGCAGGAGGAGCCGGCCGTGGACCGGGCGGGTCGGCACCCCGGCGATCCGGATGTCCGCCGTCACGTCGATCGGCCGACCGGGCGAGATCACCGCCATGGGCGGGTGGTAGCCCAGGCCGACGCCGACCACTGCCACCGCGACGACCAGCGCGGCGGCCGGAAGGGCCCACGCCGGCCGGGGTGCAGGCCGGCGGGCGGGGACCAGCGGCTGCTGGCCGCCGGTTGCACCGGGCGGGGGGGCCAGGACCGCCACCGCCTCCCGCAGGGAGAGCGGCCGGCCCGGCGGCAGTTGGCGGGCGGCGGTCGCCGGGGCCGTCCTGGCCTGGGGGCGCTTGGGGCTGAGCCGGCGCCACTCGAGGGTCCCGTCCCGCAGCATCTGCTGCACGAAGGACGGGTAGTCGGCCGGCGCCACCTCGGGGAACAACGCCTTCTGGAACGGGGTAGACGTACCGGCCAGCGACAGTAGATAGCGGGCACCCAGAACGAACAGGATCGCCGGCGAGGTCGCCACGGCCGTGACCGTCTGGGGCCGGAACCCGACGATGGCGGCCTCCCCGAAGTGGCTCCCCGGGCCCACCGTGGCGACCGCCCGCTGCGCCCGGCTCAGGCGCACCGAGCCGGTCAGCACCACGAAGAACCAGTAGTTGAGGGTGTCCTCGGCGACGATGGTGTCGCCGGACCCCACCTCGATGACGTCCCCCCACTGGGTGACCCGACGCAGGGTGCGGCGGTCGCAGCCTCGGAACAGCTCCAGCCCCGAGAGGTGGCGCTGGAGCTGGCCCTTCAACAGAACCGACGGGGCGTGACGCCGAAGCGGGCGGGCCCGGGGCTGCAAGCGGGCACGATCACCGGCTGGCCTTGCCCCGACAAGGCCACCCCGGTCCCCGCTCACCCAGCGCTCGGTGCGGCTCACGCCCGGTCAACTATATGGACCGGCCCGGTCGGCGACCGGAGAGTTGCGGCCGGCGCGGCGCCGACGGGGCCGGTCGTGTCTGCAAGTCTGGGGTGGTGGAGCTGCTGCTGATCCGCCACGCCGAACCCGTTCGGGTGCCCGAGTCGGACGAGCGCGCCGACCCCGGCCTGCACGAGAGGGGGATCGCCCAGGCCGAGCGGCTGGCCCAGTGGCTGGCCGAGGAGAGGCTGGAGGGCATCTTCTCCTCCCCGATGCGGCGGGCCCGCCAGACCGCCGAGCCGGTCGCCACCAGGCACAACCTCGAGATCGTGGTCGACGAGGAGCTCAGCGAGTTCGACCGGGAGGCGACCAGCTACATACCGGTGGAGGAGCTGAGGGCCACCCGTGACGAGCGGTGGCTGGCCATGGCCGAGGGCCGCCTCGACAGCTTCGACGTGGACCCGATCGAGTTCCAGCGGGGGGTGGTGACCGCCCTCGAGCACATCATCTCCGCCAACCCCTCCCGGGTGGTAGCCGTCTTCTGCCACGGCGGGGTGATCAACGCCTACTTCGCCCACATCCTCGGGATCTCCAAATTGATGTGGTTCGAGCCCCTGTACACCAGCATCAACCGGGTGGCGGCGGCCCGCAGCGGGGAGCGCTCGGTGGTCGCCCTCAACGAGACGGCCCACCTGCGGGGGACCGGGCTTTTGCTGCGCTGACCCCGTCCCCGGCCGAGGCAGGCAACCGGCATCAGGCGTCAGGTGTCCGGCCCCAGGTCTCAGGGGTCGATGACCGTCACCAGGCCCGAGGTGCCGTCCACCCGGACCAGCGATCCGGTGCGCAGCCTCCTGGTGGCGTCGCTCACCGACACCACGCAGGGGATGCCGAGCTCGCGGGAGACGATCACCGCGTGGCTGAGCTGGGCGCCCACGTCGACCACGACGGCAGCGGCGGGCACGAACAGCGGCGTCCAGGACGGGTCCGTGCTGGGAGCGACCAGGACCTCGCCCGGATGGAGCTCGCCGCCGTGGGCTGGATCGAGCACCACCCGGGCCCGGCCGGTCGCCTCGCCGGCGCAGCCCGGTATGCCGGCCAGCACCTCCCCTGCCAGCGCCGGGTGCGACGGCCGGTCGGCGCTGGCCTGCCAGCGCGACGGCGGCACCAGCTCGCCGTTGAGAACGAACGGAGGGACCAGGGCACGCAGCTGCTCCCAGCGGGCGTGGCGGGAGCGGATCAGGCCCCGGAACGGCTCGGGGTTGGAAAGGAAGTCCTCCAGCTCATCGCTGGTGAGCATGGCGAAATCGGTCGGGCGCTCGAAGTCCCCGCTCTCCACCCGCCGCCGGCCCAGCTCCCGCATCATCACCCTGGACTCCTGCACCAGGCGGACGATGGTGGTCTTGGTCCGTTCCCGGGCCGGCAGGAAGACCGAGGCTGAGTGCAGGCCGGCCTCGAACTGGCCGAGGGCCTCGGCGTTGCCCGTCAGCGCCGAGCGGACCTTGTCCGCCGCCGCCTGCCGGTCTGAGGCGAGCTTGGCCGCGTGGAGGGCCGGGGCGGCGCTGTCGGGCAGCAGCCTCATGCGGTCGATGGCCACCAGGGCCATGTCGGGGTCGGTCTCCCAGGTCGGGCAGCTCATCTCCCACTCGTTCGGCCCGCGGGACCCGAACTCCACGAGGAATGCGGCAAAGGCGTCCTCGAACCGACGAGCGTCGGGGTCGTCGCTGGCCCGGAGGCGGTCCTGCAGCCCGTCGGTCCCGCCGTCGAAGAGCCGCGTGAGGCTGCGGGACGCGGCGATGGAGCGGCCCAGGTCCCACATGGCCACCGAAGGAGCGGCCGAGTCCACCCCACCGAGACCCGACAGCAGAGGCATGGCGAGGCCCGGCTCCCCGATCTGCTGGCACACCGTCGAGACGATGCCCGTCCCCACGGTGGAGGCGTAGGTGATGAACAGGTGCTGGGAGAACAGGTGCCGGAACCAGCGCTCCATGTGCTCCCGCACCCGGTCCACCAACTGACGCTCGCCCATGGATCCGACGTCCGGCCGGGCGGCCCGCAGCTCGGCCATGGCCCTGCGGTCGGCATCGAGATCGGGCAGGTGGTCGACGCTCAGCACCCAGCCGAGGGTCTGGCCCACCGCCGTCGTGCGCTCGGGGCTCTCGTCCGTAGGCAGGGGGGTGTAGGGCTGGACCTCGGCCTGGGTCCCGAACAGGGTGTAGTCGATGGTTTCGGGGGTCAGCCCCGGTGTCCTGACGCCGAAGATCCGCGACACGGACACGTTCAGGTAGCAGTAGCCGTAGAAGACGCCGAGGATCTCCAGCTCGTCGGGATCGAACTCGGACTGCTCGAAGGCGCCGAAGCGGACCAGGGCGTCCCGCCAGGCCGGCTCCGAACCCGGTCGGCCGGCCAGGGTCCAGGAGAGGGGAGCCACCGGATCGGGGAACACCTCGCCGACGTTGCCCCGGGTGTAGATCGGGTAGCGGGTCGAGGGCGGGTTGTCGACTATCCAGGCTTCGTCCATCGCCGTTCTCCTTGCTGTCCGGGGCCGGACTTCAGTCCTTCGGTCGCCGGGCCCGACTGGGGGCGACCCGTGCCGGCTCGCCCGGCATCTTGGGGTACACGGGGGGCCAGGGGGCGTCGAGCAGGCCCGCCTCGGCGTCGCGCCGGTGGAGCTCGAGGGCCGGCTCCAGCGACTGCGGTTCGGCGTACAGGTCCGCCCACGGATCACCTTGGTCCCGCACCCGCTGGGGGACGGTGGCGACGGTGAGGGTGTCCGGCTCGACGGTCTCCAACTCGTCCCAGTGGAACGGCGTCGAGACCTGGGCGCCGGGCCGGGCCCGGACGGACCACGTCCCGAACACCGTCTTGTGGGGGGCGTTCTGGTTGAAGTCGACGAAGACCCGCTGGCCCCGCTCCTCCTTCCACCAGGCCGCCGTCATGAGCTCGGGCCGGCGCCGCTCCAGCTCGCGGGCGATGGCCACCGCCGCCGAGCGCACCTGGTAGGAGTCCCAGAACGGCTGCAGCCGTACGTAGATGTGGATGCCGCGGTTGCCCGTCGTCTTCGGGGCGCCGTGGATTCCGAGCAGGTCGAGAAGGGTGCGGACCTCATGGGCAGCCTCGCGGAGCATGTCGAAATCCACCTCGGGCGACGGGTCGAGATCGATTCGCAGTTCGTCGGCATGGGCGGCGTCGTCGGCCCGGTAGGGCCACACATGGAAGCCGAGGCATGCCAGGTTCACCGCCCAGACGACATGGGCCATGTCGGCGGCGACCAGCGCCTCGGACGTGGTCCCATTGGGGGTGGAGACGATCGTCGTCTGGAGCCAGTCCGGGTGCTGCGGCGGTACCCGCTTCTGGAAGAACGACGATCCGCCGGCACCATGAGGGAAGCGCTGCAGCAACACCGGTCGTCCGCCCATGGCCGCCATCAGCGGCCCGGAGACGGCCAGGTAGTAGTCGATCAGGTCGCGCTTGGTCTCACCCCGTTCCTCGAAGAAGACCTTTTCGGGGTTGGTGACGGCGACCTGGTGACCGGCAACCTCGAGGGTGACGGCCTCTTCCTTGGATGAGCTGGCCAGGGCCCGAACGGTACCGGCCCGACGCCGGCCGGGTGCGGAGGAGCTCGGGGATGGGGCCCCGCCATGCCGGAGGAGCCTCGGGGCGTGGGCCCGAGCGGGCCTTACGGCGTTGTCGGAAACCCGCCAGACCGGGGCCGGCCCGACCTGGCACTCTGGTCCGGTGATCGAGGACTTCGACCGCTGCTACCGGGCAGTGCAGTCCCGCGATCCCCGCTTCGACGGGTGGTTCTTCACCGCCGTCACCAGCACCGGTATCTACTGCCGGCCATCCTGCCCAGCGCGCACGCCGGGCGCTTCCAATGTCCGGTTCTACGCCAGCGCCGCCGCTGCCCAGCAGGCCGGGTTCCGGGCGTGCAAGCGGTGCCGCCCCGACGCCCTGCCTGGCTCGCCGGAGTGGGACTGGCGGGCCGACGTGGTCGGCCGGGCCATGCGGCTCATCGCCGACGGCGTGGTGGACCGCGACGGGGTGCCCGAGTTGGCCCGCCGCCTCGGCTACAGCCCCCGCCAGCTGGAGCGGATCCTGCAGGCCGAGCTGGAGGCCGGGCCCCTGGCGCTGGCCCGCGCCCAACGGGCCCACACCGCCCGCCTGCTGATCGAGACGACCTCGCTGCCGATGGCCCAGGTGGCCTTCGCCGCCGGGTTCTCCAGCATCCGGCAGTTCAACGACACCGTGAGGGCGGTCTTCGCCGTGCCCCCCTCCGAGCTCCGCCGCCGCCCGGCGCCGGCGCCGACGGCGGGTGCGGCGACGGTCCGGGTCCGGCTTCCGTTCCGGGCCCCGTTGTGCCCCGACAACCTCTTCGGACATCTGCTGGCGACAGCCGTGCCGGGCTGCGAGGAGTACCGCCACGGCGCCTACCGTCGGACGATGGCGCTGCCCCACGGCCACGGGATCGTGGCCCTGGCGCCGAAACCCGACCACATCGCCTGTGAGCTGTGGCTGTCGGATCTGCGCGACCTGGCCGCGGCCATCGCCCGCTGCCGCCGGCTGCTCGACCTCGACGCCGACCCGGTGGCCGTGGACGAGCTGCTGGCGAACGACGCCGTGCTGGCCCCGGTGATCGCCAAGGCGCCCGGCCGGCGGGTGCCCCGGACGGTGGATCCGGAGGAGATGGCGCTGCGGGCCGTGCTGGGACAGCAGGTCTCCACCGGGGCGGCCCGCACCCACGCCGCCAGGCTTGTGCGGCTGGCGGGCTCGCCGATCGAGGACCCCGCCGGGGGCCTCACCCACCTCTTCCCGGCGCCGGCCCTGCTGCTCGAGATCGACCCGCAGTCCCTCGCCATGCCGGGTTCGCGCCGCCACGCCCTGCTCACCCTGGCCGGGGAGCTTTCCGCCGGCCGTCTGCGCCTCGACCCCGGTTGCGACCGGCAGGCGGCCCGCCAGGCCCTGGCCGGTCTGCCCGGGATCGGACCGTGGACCGTGGACGTGATCGCCATGCGCGCCCTCGGCGATCCGGACGCCTTCCTCGCCGGGGATCTGGGGATCCGCCGGGCGGCGTCCGCCCTGGGCCTGCCGGACGACCGCGTCTCCCTGGAGCGGACGGCCGAGGCCTGGCGCCCGTGGCGGGCATACGCCGCCCAGTACCTGTGGTCGGTGCTCGACCACCCCATCAACCGCTATCCAGCGGCAGTGACCGCCAGGCCGCTGCCACGACCGGAACGAGGAGAAGGATGACCCCCGCCACCGTCACGTCGAGAGTCGACTCGCCCATCGGGCCCCTGCTGCTGATCGGCCGGGGCGGCGCCCTGGTCGGAGTGCACATGCACAAGCAGCGGCACATGCCGGCGCCCGACGCCGCTTGGCCCAGCGACGACCGGGCCCTGGCCGGGGTGGCGGATCAACTGCGGGCCTATTTCGCTGGCGACCTCAAGGAGTTCGACGTCGACATCGTCTTCGATGGGACGCCGTTCCAGTGCCGGGTGTGGGGGGCCCTGCGGGACATCCCTTACGGCGAGACGGTCTCCTACGGAACGCTGGCCGCCGCCGTGGGGCGGCGCGGTGCGGCCCGAGCGGTGGGCGCCGCAGTGGGCCGGAACCCGGTGTCCATCATCGTCCCCTGCCACCGGGTGGTCGGCGCCGACGGCTCGCTGACCGGGTTCGGGGGCGGCCTGGACCGCAAGCAGTTCCTGCTCGGTCTCGAGTCGGGCCGGCGGTGAGCCGGGCCGGCGCCCTCAGGCGTGGAAGGGCATGAGGGCGCCGGGAGGGATGACCCCGAGCCTGCCGGCCCGGTAGTCCTCCATGGCCTGCACCAGCTCCTGGCGATTGTTCATCACGAACGGGCCGTAGGCGGCTACGGGCTCGCGTATGGGCCGGCCCCCGAGCACGAGGATCTCGAGCGGCGCACCACCCTCGGTGGAGGCGACGGCGAGGTAGTCGCCGGAGCCGAACACCGCCAGCTGGCCACCGGCAACCGGCCGGCCCTCCTCGCCGACCGACCCGGATCCCGCCAGCACGTAGACGAGGGCGTTGAACTCGGGATCCCAGGGGAGCTCGAGACGGGCGCCGGCCGCCACGGTGGCGTGGACGAAGCTGATCGGGGTGTGGGTCGCGCCCGGGCCCCGGTGCCCGGCGACGTCGCCGGCCACCACCCGGAGCAGGGCGCCGCCGTCCGGGGATGAGACCAGCACCACCTGCTCGCCCTCGAGGCTCTGGTACCGGGGCGAGACCATCTTGTCGCTGGCGGGCAGGTTCACCCACAGCTGGATCCCGTGGAAGAGCCCGCCGCTGACGACCAGCGCCTCGGGTGGGGTCTCGATGTGCAGGATGCCGCCGCCGGCGGTCATCCACTGGGTGGCGCCGTCGGAGATGATGCCGCCCCCGCCGTGGGAGTCCTGATGCTGGAAGGTGCCTTCGATCATGTAGGTCACCGTCTCGAAGCCGCGGTGCGGGTGCCAGGCGGTGCCCCGCGGCTCGCCGGGGCCGTAGTCCACGGCGCCCATCTGGTCCATGTGGACGAACGGATCGAGGTCGGCCAGGTCGACGCCGGCGAAGGCGCGCCGGACGGGGAAGCCTTCGCCCTCCAGCCCGCTGGGGGCGGTGGTCACCGACCTGACCGGCCGGGGCCGCCGGTCGGGCCCGGGTGCGGGTAGGCGGGGCAGGGTGAGGGTGTCTGCGGTGACGGCCGGCATCGGTCCTCCAACAATTGAGCGTTCAACTATATAACGGCCGGGTTGGCCTGGCTGTTCCCGCGCCGGCGTCGCCCGCGGCGGGCCGGCTGCCCTCAGATGTCACAGTGGGCCGGTGGCAGCTGTCCCGACCTCCACCGTCCGGCGCTGGCTGGCGGTGGCCGCCGCCCTGGTGGGCGCCGCCGGCTGCGTGGGGGTGGCCACCCATGCCGGGGGCTCGCGGCGGCCCGCCGCCGCTCCCCCTGCGAGGTCGGCCGGGGTGGTCCCGCCGACCACGACCACGGCCGCCCCCGCCAGGACGACGAGCACGACCACGGCCCCTCCGGCCCTGTCCTGGACGCCGTGCGGGGCGCTCCAGTGCGCCAGCCTGCCCGTCCCCCTCGACTACTCCCATCCGGACGGAGCGACCATCTCCATCGCCCTGGCCCGGCGTCCCGCCCTGGTCCCGTCGGAGAGGATCGGCTCGCTGGTAATCAACCCGGGTGGGCCCGGTGACTCGGGCATCGACGACCTGCCCACCGAGCTGCGGGTGCTGACCCCCAGCCTGCAGGACCACTTCGACGTGGTGTCCTTCGACCCCCGCGGGGTAGAGCGCAGCGACCCGGTGCACTGCATCCAGGGCACAGGAGGATCCCCCGGCCCCCTGCCCGATCCGGCCCCCACCGACTCGTCCTCCCAGCAGGCCCTAATCGACGGCTTCCGGGCCTACGCCGCCGACTGTGTGAACCGCAGCACCGCCAGCCTGCTGGCCCACGTCGGGTCGGTGGACGCCGCCCGCGACCTCGACCGCATCCGGGCCGCCCTCGGCGACACCGAGCTGACCTTCCTCGGCCACTCCTACGGAACGCTTCTGGGCGCCACCTACGCATCGATGTTCCCGACCCACGTCCGGGCCATGGTCCTCGACGGGGCCATAGACCCCGCCCTCACCCTGCAGCAGATGGCCTCCGACCAGGCGGCCGGCTTCGAGTCCAGCCTCAACTCGTTCCTCAGCTGGTGCGCCGGCTCGTCGTCGTGCGCCTGGAGGCCGGGGGGCGATCCCCAGTCGGCGTTCATGTCGCTCCTGGACCGGATGCGCAAGCAGCGCGAGCCGGCCGGTGGTGGGCGCAGTGCCGGGGTGGGCGAGCTCTACCTCGCCACCATGGACACCCTCACCTCCACCAGCTTCTGGCCCAGCCTCGGCCAGGCCCTCGCCCAGGCTGCGGCGGGCAACGGATCGGGGGTGCTCTCGCTCTCCGACCGCTACCAGGTGCACGGCAGCTCGAACAACTCCGACGCCAACAGCGCCATCAACTGCGAGGACCACCCTGGCAACCCCGACCTGTCGGCCTATCCGTCGATCGCCGCCGCCGCCGGCCAGAGGGCCCCGGTGTTCGGCCCGGTGTTCGAGTGGGCCACCGCCATCTGCGCCGTGTGGCCGGTGCCGGCGTCGCGGGTCACCGGAGCGGCCCATGACCCCGGGGCACCCCCGATCCTGGTGGTGGGCACCACCGCCGACCCGGCCACCCCGTACCAGTGGGCGGTGAACCTGGCCGGCGAGCTGGACCACGGCGTGCTGGTTGGCCGGCGGGGTGTGGACCACGTGGCCTACTACTACAGCGCGTGCGTGCGGGACATCGACGATGCCTACCTGGTGCGACTGGCGGTGCCCGCCAATGCCACCATGTGCCCCAGTTAGCGACCGGGCGGCACAGGAGGCAGTCGATCGATGTTGCGGGCGTTGCTGGTGGCACCTCCGGGGGCCGGCAAGGGCACCCAGGGGACCATCCTGGCCGATGCCCACCAGGTGCCCCACCTGGCCACCGGCGACATGCTGCGGGCCGAGGTGGCCAGCGGCAGCCGGCTGGGGGCCGAGGCCAGGCAGCTCATGGACCAGGGCGAGCTGGTCCCTGACCGGCTGGTGCTGAGCCTGGTGCTCAAGGCGATCACCGGGCCTCCCGCCCTTACCGGGTTCGTGCTGGACGGGTTCCCCCGCACCCTGGCCCAGGCCGAGGCAGCCTATGAGTGGGGCTCGGCCAACGACCGCACCTTCCACGCCGTCATATCCCTGGCGGTGCCCGAGGACGAGCTGGTGCGGCGCCTGCTGGGCCGGGCCGGGGACCGCTCCGACGACAACCCCGACACCATCCGCCACCGCCTCGAGGTATACGCCGCCAGCACCGAGCCCCTGGTCGACTACTACCGCCGGCGGGGGGTGCTGATCGAGGTGGACGGCACCGGGGCGGTGGAGGAGGTCGCCGGGCGCATCAGCGCCGCCCTGGCCCCGATCGACCTGCGGAGCTGAGCCGGTGCCGGATCAGCCGGCCCGGCAGACCAGGTTGCGGATGAGGCCGGGCAGCTCCCGCAGGGCGTCCTTGGAGACCCAGGCGTCGATGCCTATCTCCCTGGCCCGGGCGATGACGTCCTCGTCGAGGTAGGCCGAGCACAGCACGAGGATCTGGCTGGGCCGGCGGGCTCGGAGGGCCGCGGCGGTGTCCAGGCCGCTCATCTCCGCCATCATCTCGTCGAGCACCACCACCAGCGGGTTCCACATCTCGACCTGCTCGAGGGCCTCCTCCCCGCTGGACGCCTCGGCCACCACAGACAGGCCGGCGTTGGCCCGGTCGATCACCGTCCGCAGCAGCAGGCGCACGTCGGACTGGTCGTCCACGATCAAGGTTCGGATCTGACTGGCCATCGGGGGCTCTTTCCTGTCGTTCGGGATCGCCCGCGCTAGGCGATGTCGGAGAGCTGCTCGTGGTGAAGGCGGCGCACCGCCTGGCGCTCCTCGGGGCTGCGCCGGGCCACCTCCTCGACCTCCTCGGCCAGCCGGGCGATGGGGAAGGGCTTGATGAGGTAGCCGTCGCAGCCGCCGCGCCAGGCCCGGGCCTCGTCCTGGGACCGGCTCTTCACCGTGCACAGGATCACCGGGATGTCGGCGGCCCGGGGGTGGCGGCGGATGCTGGACAAGGTCTCCCACCCGTCCATCTCCGGCATCTGGACGTCGAGGACAACCACGGTGGGCAGCGGCCCGTCGTTGAGCAGCGCCAGAGCCTCCCTGCCGCTGGCGGCCTCCAGCACCTCATGACCCCGGCGGGCCAGCACCGCCCGCTCCAGGAGGCGGATGTCGGGGGCGTCGTCGACCAGCAGGACAACGGACACGTCAGGTCCCCGCCAGCTGGGGCTGCACCGGACCGGCGCTCTCGTTCCAGTCGGTGATGGTCCCGAGGTACAGGGCCCGCACCACCCAGACGAAGTAGATGGCCGCAGGCACCGCCAGCCAGTCGATGGTGAGGCCGATGGCCTCGATGTCGTATCGGCCGGAGGCGGCGTAGGCGGCGAAGAACACGTGCATGAGCCCGCAGGTGGGGAACACGATGCCCAGGGCCAGGCCGGACAGCGACCAGCCGTCGGTCTGGCGGTGGCTGCCCACCTGGGCCCGGATGAGGTAATAGCCGATGAGGCAGTAGATGCCCAGCAGCAGCACGTTGGGCGTCATGCGGGGGGTGAACGCCGATCCGTGCCGCAGCAGGAGGACCGATTCGAGGACCAGGGAGCCCAGGTAGACCACCGCCAGCCAGGGCAGGGCGGCGATCCACGAGGGCGTGCCGCGGATCAACCGGTCGCCCCGGCCACCGGTCAGCGCCTCAACCCGCAGGAGGAACCACACCGCTCCGGCCGGGAACCCGACCAGCACCACCGCCAGGTCGAGGGGCCCGGCGCCCAGCGGCGAGCCCAGCACGTGGACGCCGTGCTCGAGGTGGTGGGGCCCGCAGGTGAAGGCCATGGCCACCCATGCCGCCCCGAAGTGGGAGAAGCCCCGCTCCTTCCAGCCCCGCTTGAGGTCGAGCAGGGTCATGATGCCGTAGCAGGTGTAGATGACCCCCAGGAAGATGTTGGCCAGCCCGACGGCGTAGGTCACCGTCCCCTCCTCTCCGGCACCCCGATCTGGCGCATGAACTCGCGGATGGAGGTCGGCTCGCCCCGGTCGGCCGCGTCGCCCTCACCCGCGTCGGCTGGTGCCGGCTCGTCGCCGGCAGGGCGCACGGGCAGGCTGACGATGAACGTGCTGCCGTGGCCCCGAGCGGTGCGCACGTCAACGGTTCCCCCCATGGCCTCGACGAGCGACTGGACGATGTACAGGCCGATGCCTGTTCCGCCGAAGCGGCGGACGTCGGTGGCCTCCGCCTGCCAGAACTTCTCGAAGCAGCGGGCCGCGTGCTCCGGGTCCATGCCGATGCCGTGGTCGGTGACGGCGACGGTCACCAGCCGGTCGTCCATCGCCTGCACGTCCAGCTCGAGCGGCGAGCCGTGGGGCGAGTACTTGACGGCGTTGTCGAGGAGGTGGTCCACCACCGTCACGAACGCCTCGGCGTTGGCGGTAACCGCCGGGACGCCCTCGGGGATGCGCGCCGACACGGCCCGCCCGCTGGCCTGGCCGAAGGTGGCCGCCCGTTCGCCCGCCAGCCGGGCGACGTCGACCGGCTCGAGGCGCAAGTGGACCCGGCCGGCCTCGATGCGGCTGGACAGCAGCAGGCGGTCGATGATCCGGCTCAGCTCCATCCCGCGGGACCGGATGGCGTCGAGGGCGGCCATCTTGAGGTCGGGGTCGAGGTCCTCGTAGGTCCGCAGCGTCTCGGCGAAGCCGTTGATGACCGTGAGCGGGGTCTTGAGCTCGTGGGTGGCGGTGGCGAGGAAGAGGGTCTTGGCCTCCTCCGCCTGCTTGAGCTGGGTGATGTCGCGCATGGAGTGCACCACCTCGCCGGCGCCCCCGGCCGCCTCGACCGGGGCGGCGCTGGCCAGCAGCGGCTGGCGGACGTCGCGGCAGAGCCGCCACACCTCCACCCCGCTGGCCGCCGCCTCCGGGCTCACCACGTCGAGCAGGCCGCAGCGCCCGGTGCAGTCAAGGGGCTTCTCCCCCTTGCGCAGGGCCAGGCTCATGGCACACGGGCTGCCCACCAGGGGAGCGGAGTCGTTCCCCAGGACCCGCTCGGCGGCGGGATTGGCCTGGGTGATCACCCCGGCGGCGTCGGTGACCACGATGGCGTCGGCCACGTGGGCCACGATGGTCGCCGCCTTGGTCTGCAGCCGCTGGTAGCGGGTGTCGGCCCTGGTGCGCAGCACCGCGGTGCGCTCGAACAGCGACACCATGGCGACCACGGCGGCGGTGAAGGCGATGAGGACCCCGTCGGCGGCCCGCTGCCGGCCGGGCACGAGCAGCTGGCACAGCCAGGCCAGGGCGATCGCCCCGGCGCCGACGCCGGCGGCCAGAGGCCGGCCCATGGTGTAGACGGCGAAGACGATGACCACCAGGTAGCCGAGCAGCACGGCCTGGTTGGCGGCCGGGTAGACCACCGCCACCGATGCCAGCAGGGCCAGGTCGCCCAGCGGTCCCCCCATCAGCGCCACCCGGTTGCCCGTCCGCTCCGAGGCGAAGAGCAGGACCGTGGCCCACGGCACCCCCGCCAGCCCCACCACCAGCATCAGATCGGCCCGACGGCCGGTGGTGTCGGGGATGAACGAGCCGGCGGCGGCGGCGGCCACCACCAGGGCCAGCCGCACGGCGGCGGCGAAGCGCACGGCGGTGGTGTCCGGCGAGGACGCCGGCCGCCGGAGCCGGTGCAGGTTGCCGCCCGACCAGAACGAGCCGCTAGTGGCGGCGGTCACCGGTGGCCCTCCTGAGCGCCCGGGCGGCGGGAGAGGGCATCCCCAGCAGGTGTCCCTGGGCGGCCTGGCATCCCATCTGGGTCAGGATCTCGAGCTGGTTGGCGGTCTCCACGCCTTCGGCGGTGCAGCCCAGCCCCAAGGCTTCGCCCAGGCCGAGGCAGGCGGCGACGATGGCCCGGTCGGCCCCCCGGTCGCTGACCCCGGCCACGAAGTTGGCGTCGATCTTGAGCCGGTCTATCGGCAGCCGCTGCAGCCAGCGCAGGGAGGAGAAGCCGGTGCCGAAGTCGTCTATGGCGATCCTCGTTCCGAGGGCCCGCAGGTCGGCCAGCACGGCACCGGCCTGCTCCACGTCCTGCAGCACGGTCGTCTCGGTTATCTCCAGGCCAAGCACCCACGGCCCTGACCCCGCCCCCAGCGCCGCCACGACCGTGCGCTCGAGGTCGCCAGGGCGCTCGAACTGGCGGGAGGACACGTTGGCCCACATCACGAAGCCGGGCTCAACGACGCCATCGTCCGACCACCGTTGCGCCTGTTCGCAGGCTTCCCGCAGCACCCAGGCTCCGATGTCGATGATCTGGCCGGTCTCCTCGGCGACCTGCAGGAAGTCGGCCGGGCTGAGCAGGCCGCGCAGCGGGTGGTTCCAGCGCAGCAGAGCCTCGGCGCCGATCGTGCGGCCGGTGCCGATGTCCACCACCGGCTGGTACCACACCTCGAGCTGGCCCTTGGAGTGGGCCCCGGCCAGCTCCTGCTCGAGGCAGAACAGGTTGACCAGGCGGTTGCGCATGTCCTGATCGAACAGCTCCCACCGCCGTCGACCCCGCTCCTTGGCCCGGTACATGGCGGTGTCGGCGTTGGCGATCAGCATCTGGGGCGAGATGTCGCCGGTGTCGGTGATGGCCACGCCGATGCTGGCCGACAGGGTCTGGGGGCCGGCGCTGCAGGGGAACGGAGAGTCGAACATGGCGAGGATCTGCTCGGCGATCCTGGCCGCCTCGGATCCGTCGGCCAGGTCCTCGATCAGGACCACGAACTCGTCCCCGCCGACCCGGGCGACGGTGTCGGTCCGCCGGGCCCGGTTCATGAGCCGGAGGCCCACCTGGGTCAACAGCTCGTCTCCGATCTGGTGGCCGAGGCTGTCGTTGAGGATCTTGAACCGGTCGAGATCGATGAACAGCAGCCCCACCCTGGAGCTGTGCCGGTCGAGCCGGGCCAGGGCGAGCGACAACCGATCGAAGAGCAGGCTGCGGTTGGCCAGCCCGGTGACCGGATCGTGCAGGGCCTGATGCACCAGGGCCGCCTCGAACCGGGCCCGCTCTATGGCGTACTCGACCGCCCGTTCGACCAGCTCCCCCGACAGGTTCCCCTTCACCAGGTAGTCCTGGGCGCCCATGCGCACGGCGTCCAGCCCGCTGGTGGGCTCGGCACCGGTGACCACGATCATGGGCTGGAACGGTGCCGCCGCCCGGAGCTGGGACAGGGTGTCGAGCTGGTCGGAGTCAGGCAGGTGCAGGTCGATCAGGCTGCAGGCCGGCTCCTGGGTCGCGAGGATGGTGCGCGCCTCGGCCAGGGTGCGGGCCCGCAACAGGCGCCATGGACCGCCCCGGCCGTGGCGGGACAGAAGCGAGCGCAGCAGGTAGAAGTGGTCGTCGTCGTCCTCCACCACCAGCAGCGACCGCAGCGGACGGACCGGGGCGAGGCGGGGCCGACGTTCGCCGCGCCTGGCCGGCGACATGGCTGGCGGGCGTGACTCCAGCAGCCGGCGCATGGCGTCCACGTTGGCGGCCAGCCGTTCGACGTGCTCGTCGACCACGCTGGAGGACTCCGCCACCTCCTCGGAGATGAGGTTGGCGAATCCGGAGACGATGGCGGCGCAGTTGCGCACCGCATGGTCGAAGTCGGCGGTATTCGACTGGCTGACCGTTTGTGCTCCTCTGCTCGAACGCGCTCGCCCGGCGCGTTGCACCTGCCCGCCCCGTCACTATGCCGAGGCGCCGTTCCACCGCACAAGGAACGGAGCCCAGATGACGACTACTGACTACGACGACAATGGTCATCGTCGGGGCGGTCGGTTCCTTGCGTGAGCTTGACGGTGAACGTCGAGTTCGTCGGTCTTGGTGGCCTATGGGCCTTTCCGCAGGCGGGGCGCAGTACGGATGGGTAGGTTGCCGGTATGACCGAGCCGAGCCCGCCCGACCGGAGACTCCAGGACGAGCACGCCTGGTTGGAGGAGGTTGAGGGCGACGGCGCTCTCGACTGGGTGAGGGCACGCAACGCCGTCACCGAGGCCGATCTGTTCGTCGATCCCCGCTTCGAGCCCACCCGGGCCTTCATTCTCGAGGTGCTCGAGGCCGACGACCGCATCCCGTTGCCGTCGCGGCATCTCGACTCGGTGCTCAACTTCTGGACCGACGCCGAGCACCGTCGGGGCCTGGTGCGGCGCACCACCTGGGAGAGCTACCGCGCCGGCGAGGAGCGTTGGGAGGTCCTGCTCGACGTCGACGCCCTCGGAGCGGCCGAGGGTGAGTCCTGGGTTTACCACGGGGGCTCCACCCGCCGCCCCGACCGCCGCCGGACACTGCTCGAGCTCTCACCCGGCGGCTCGGACACGTCGGTGACACGGGAGTTCGACATGGTCGACAAGAGCTTCGTCACCGAGGCCGACGGCGGCTTCGTGCGGCCCCTGTCGAAGGGGTGGCTGGTGTGGGTGGACGACGACATGGTCTATGTCGGTCACGACTTCGGCGAGGGCACCACGACCACCTCGGGCTATCCCCGCACCGTGAGGCGGTGGGAGAGGGGCAAGCCGCTGGAGGACACCCCGCTGGTGTTCGAAGGCGAGGCCGCCGACGTGTCGGTGGCGGTGTCGGTCGACACCCTGCCCGGCTGGCGCCACCACCTGTTCCGGCGGGCGCTCGACTTCTACCGATCCCGCAAGTACGTGTTGCGGGACGGCTCGCTCGTCGAGCTGGACGTGCCCGAGGACGCCGATGTCAGCCTGCGGGAGCGGTGGCTCCTGGTGCGGCCCCGGCGGGACTGGGAGGTGCCCGGCCAGACCCATCCGGCCGGCTCGCTGGTGGCGGCCGAGCTCGAGGACTACCTCGCCGGCGCGCGCCGGCTGACGGCGGTGTTCGTGCCTACCGCCACCTCCGCCCTGTCGCAGTGGGCTTGGACTCGGGGCCGCCTGATCCTCACCGTGCAGGAGGACGTGCGCGACCACCTCGAAACGGCCGACCCCGGCGACGGCTGGCGGCGGCGGCCGGTCGCCGGGTCCCTGCCGGTCTGGAGCGTCAACGCCTGGCCGGTCGACTCCGACGTATCCGACGACGCCTTCCTGATGGGGCAGGACTTCCTGCACCCCACCTCGCTCTACCTGGTGCCGGCCGACGGGCCGCCCGAGCTTCTTCGGTCCCAGCCCGAACGCTTCGACAGCTCGGCCATGACCATGCAGCAGCGCTTCGCCACCAGCGCCGACGGCACCCGCGTGCCGTATTTCCTGGTGGGCGAAGAGGAAGGGATCGAGGCCGGCCGGCCGGCTCCCACCATCCTGTACGGCTACGGCGGCTTCGAGATCTCGCTGACCGCCAGCTACTCGGGCGTGATCGGCCGGTCGTGGCTGGCCCACGGCGGCCGGTACGTGGTGGCCAACATCCGCGGCGGCGGCGAGTACGGGCCCCGGTGGCACGAGGCGGCGCTGCGGGAGAACCGCCACCGCGCCTACGAGGACTTCGAGGCGGTGGCCCACCACCTGATCGACTCGTCGGTGACCACCCCGGGCCAGCTGGGCATCATGGGCGGAAGCAACGGCGGGCTCCTCGTGGGCAACATGTACGTGCGTACCCCGGAGCTGTTCGGGGCGGTGGTGTGCCAGGCCCCGCTGCTTGACATGCGCCGCTACAGCCACCTGCTGGCGGGGGCGTCGTGGATGGCGGAGTACGGGGATCCCGACGACCCCGCCGACTGGGCGTTCATCGCCACCTTCTCCCCCTACCACCTGGCCCGGCCCGAGGCCGACTACCCGCCGCTGCTGCTGACCACCTCCACCAAGGACGACCGGGTCCACCCCGGCCACGCCCGCAAGATGGCGGCCCGCCTGCTGGAGCAGGGCCACCGGGTCAGCTACTGGGAGAACATCGAGGGCGGCCACGCCGGGGCGGCCGACGCCGCCCAGCAGGCCGTCATGTCGGCGCTGGCCTTCGTCTTCCTGCGCCGCCACCTCGGCCTGGCGTGAGGCCCGGCTACTGCAGGGCCTCGGCCATGAGCCCGAAGCCGGTGCCCTGGTCGTCGCTGCACCAGGCCGTGTAGTAGGGGCCCATGTCCTGGGCCACCTCACCGGCCCGGCCGCCGAGCTCGCTCACCCGGGCCAGGGCGGGGGACAGGGCGGGCACCGACAGATAGAGGCGCAGGGACGGGGCCACCGGGCGGCCGAAGGCGGCGGCCTCGTCGAAGACTCCGACGGCCGGAACGGCTTCGAAGTAGTTGCTGTCGGGATGGACGCGCTGGAGGTGCCATCCCAGCACCGGGCCGTAGAAGCGATCGGCCCGGGTGGCGTCGGCGGTCATGAACACCAGCCCCACCTCACCGGTGGCCGGCCGGCCCGGCGCCGCCGAGCCCTGGTAGCCGCGGGGCCGGTACATCCCGAAGGGGAGGCCCTGGTCGTCCACGGCCCGGGCCCAGCCGCCACCGTCGGGCTCGGCCCCCGACTCGACGACCCTGCCCCCGGCGGCAGGGACGGCCGCCGCCGCCTCGGACACCATGGTCATCCGGTAGAAGGGGACCACCGGGGCGGAGCCGGGGTCGTCGAGGATGCGCACCGTGACGGCGGTGTTGATCGTGTAATGGCTGATGTGGTCGTCGAAGGGCACCCGCTCGGCCTCCCATCCCGCCAGGGCGGCGAGGAACGCCATGGCCCGGTCGGCGTCGGCGACCCTGAGGTGGACCATGGCCAGGGTGCCGTCGAGGTCGGTGCCGCCCCGTCCCGCGGTGGAGTCGCTGCGGTTGAGGTCGGCGGTGGTCATGCCCAGCTCCCGTTCGAGTCGGCGCCGCAGGGAGGCGGCGAAGGTGGGATCGGGGCCCAGGGGGGGAGCCGGCCGGCGAAGGGATGCGAAGGAATCGGTGCGGTCAGGCATCGTCGGCTCCTTCGACGACATAGGCGCGCCGGAAGGCGGCCTTGGCCCGGCTCAGCAGGGCCTCGGTGGCGTGCACGCTGCGGTCGAGCACCTCGGCCACCTCGCCAACGGGGAGGCCGTCGACATAGCGCAGGGTGAGCACCGCCCGATGATGGCCACCGAGGCCGGCCAGCACGGCGTCGGAGCGCAGCCGGTCCAGCTCGTGCTCCCACGGGTCCTCGGGACCGGTCACCTCGGTGGCGGCCCGGTCGACCAGCCGGTCATGGCGACCCCGGCGGCGCCAGTGGTCCACCAGCTTGTGGCGGGCCACCCCCACCAGCCAGGCGATCGAAACCGCCGGCGGCCCGGGGGCCTTCACCGCCGCCACGGCGGCGAGGAACGTCTCCGAGGTCAGGTCCTCGGCGGTGGCCCGGTCCCCGCAGCGGTCGGCCAGGTAGCCGAAGACCACGGGCAGGGCCCGCTCGTAGAGCGAGAGCATGGCCGCCCCCTGGTCCTCGGCTTCCCCCACGGCCGTATTGTCGTTCCGGGCCGGCACTTTCCGTCGGGGTGGCTCAAGGATTTCCGGGCCCGGCCCGAGGCGCCTCAGCCCACGGCGCGGTCCTGGCCCTCCCAGTAGGGCCGGCGCAGCTCGCGCTTGAGGATCTTGAGAGCGCCCGACAGCGGCAGGGGTTCGGTCCGCAGCTCGAACGACTTGGGCACCTTGTAACCGGCGATGCGCTGGCGGGCCCAGTCCTCGAGGGCCTCGGCCGTCACCCCGGCGTCGGGGTCGGTCACCACGATGGCGTGCACCGCCTCGCCCCAGCGCTCGGAGGGGATACCGATGACCGCCACCTGCCTGACGCCGGGAAAGCCGGACAGGGCGTTCTCCACCTCGGCGGAATAGACGTTCTCGCCCCCGGTCACGATCATGTCCTTCACCCGGTCGACCAGGTAGACGTAGCCGGCGTCGTCGAGGAAGCCGGCGTCGCCGGTGTGGTACCAGCCGCCCCGGAAGGCGGCCTCGGTCTCCTCCGGACGGCGCCAGTACTCCGACATGTAGTTGCCGCTGCGGGCGCAGATCTCACCGGTCTGGCCCCGGGGTAGCAGCCGGCCCTCCTCGTCCTGGACGCACAGGGTGGCCCCGGGGACGGCCCGGCCGGCCGAGCGGAGCAGCTCGCCGCCGCCACGGTGGTCCTCGGGGCGCAGGACGGTGAGCAGGCCGCAGCTCTCGGTCATGCCGTAGCCCTGCCAGACGTCGAGGTCGGGGAACGTCTCCAAGAGCCGCTGCAGCAGCGCCGTCGGCATGGGCGACGCCCCGTAGATCAGATCCCGAAGCGAGGACAGCCGCTCCGGGCGGAACGCGGGGTGGTCCAGGACCATCTGGATCATGGTCGGGACCATGACCGTGGTGGTCACCCGGTTGGCCTCGATGACATCGAGCACCGCCTCGGGGTCGAACAGCGGCACGAAGGTGGTCATGCCGCCGACCGCCGGTATGGAGAGGATGCCGCCGAAGGATGCGGCGTGGAACATCGGGGTCTGGTGCAGGTAGACGTGGCTCTCGTCGAAACCGAAGATGGCGGCGATCTTGTAGAGGTCGAGCATGGCGGCCCGGTGGTCTATGAGCACGCCCTTGGGCAGCCCGGTCGTGCCGCCGGTGTACATGAGGACCACCGGATCGGACTCATCCGGCTCGGGGGGCACCTGGGCCCGGCCGGCGCCGATCAGGTCCTCGCCGGCGAGGTCGTGGGGCACGTCGCCCGACCCGATGAGCACCACCTTCTCGACCGATGTGCCCGCCCGCACCCGGTCGACCAGGGGGGCGAAGGCGGCGTCGGTGAAGACCACCTTGGTCTCCGAGTCGGAGAGGATGAACTCCAGCTCCTTGGGGGCCAGCCGCAGGTTGAGCGGGTTGAGGACGCAGGAGCCCAGGAAGGCGGCGTGGTACAGCTCGAGGTAGTGGTGGCCGTTGAGCGCCATGACGGCGCAGCCATCGGACGGGCCCACGCCCAGGGTCGAGGCCAGCCCGTCGCCCAGGCGCAGCACCCGCTCGACGTGCTCGGAGAGGGTGGCCCTCCAGTCGCCGTCGGCCACCGCCGGGGCCCCGGCGTAGCGGTCGAGGGCGGGGAGGAGGAAGCGCTGGTAGATCAGGTCCTTCACGGGGCTACCTCCTGACCGGCGAGGACACCTTCATATACCCCAGCGCCCCGCTACGGTCAGCCCCCTAGGGGAGAGGGGTGAGGCCCCGAATCGCCGATGGCGATGGCGACCATCGTGCCGATTGTCGGGATTTCCCCAACGTGGGGAAATCGCCCGGGCCGTCCGGCGGAGGGAGGCCGTGGGCCGGGGTCAGGCGGTCCGGCGGTAGCGGAGCACCGCCAGGGGCGCCAGCACGACCAGCACCCCCACGGACCAGGCCAGGGCGGCGGCCACCTTGCCGGCGGTGGGTCCACCCAGCATGAGGGCGCGGGCGGCGTCGATGACGTTGCTCATCGGCTGGTGGCGGGCGAAGGCCTGCAGCCAGCCGGGCATGGTGGCGATGGGGACGAAGGCCGACGAGGCGAAGGTGAGGGGGAAGATCGCCGGGAACGACATGACCTGGGCCGTCTCGCTGTCAGGAGCCGACAGCCCGATGATGGCGAAGCCCCACGACATGGCGAAGGCCCACAACACCAGCACGCCCACGGCACCGAAGAAGCCGAGGGCGCTGGCGGGGCGGAACCCGACGGCGAAGCCGATGGCGGTCATGATGACGATGACGAACAGGTTGCGGCACACGTCGGCCACCGTGCGGCCCGCCAGCACCGCCGAGCGTGCCATCGGCAGGGCACGGAAGCGCTCGATCAGACCCTTGTGCAGGTCCTCGGCCAGGCCCACGCTGGTGCTCACCGAGCCGAAGGCGACGGTCTGCACGAAGATGCCGGGCATCATGTAGTTGACGTAGTTGAAGCCGGGGATCTTGATGGCCCCGCCGAACACGTAGCGGAACAGCAGCACGAACATGATCGGCTGCACCGCCAGGAAGAACAGCGCCTCCGGCGTTCTGGTGTAGCCGATCAGGTTGCGCTCGGTGACGGCCAGTCCGTCGACCAGGGCCCTCACCACGCCGCTGCGCCGCCCGGGCGCCCTCAGCGCCGGCAGGGCGACGGCGGTGGTCGCGCTCATGACACCTCCTCCGCCCTGCGCCCGGTCAGGGCCAGGAACACGTCGTCGAGGCTGGGCTCCCGCAGCGAGAGGTGGGCCGGGACCAGGGCGGCCTGCTCGAGGGCCGTAAGGGCCCGGCTGACGAAGCGGGCGCCGTCGTCCACGTTGACCTCCACCGCCCGGCCCTGCACCACCGGAGGCTGCTCGGTCAGGCGGGACAGGACGTCGGAGGCCTTCTGGGCCTCGGCCTCGTCGGCCATCTCCAGATCGAGCACGGTGGCGCCCATACGGGCCTTGAGCTGGGCCGGGGTGCCCTCGGCGATCACCTTGCCGTGGTCGACCACCGCCACCTGCTGGGCCAGCCGGTCGGCCTCCTCGAGGTACTGGGTGGTGAGCAGCACGGTGGTGCCCTCGCTCACCAGCTCCTCGATGGTCTGCCACAGGTCGCTGCGGCTCTGGGGGTCGAGCCCGGTGGTCGGCTCGTCGAGGAAGAGCACCGGGGGCCGGGCGACCAGCGAGGCGGCCACGTCGAGGCGCCGGCGCTGGCCCCCCGAGTACGTCTTGGCCGGCCGGTTGGCCACCTCCTCCAGCTGGAAGCGGGCGATCAGCTGCTCTCCCCGCCGGACCGCCTCCCGACGGCCCACCTGGCTCAGCTGGCCGATCAGGCGCAGGTTCTCGCGGGCGGTGAGCCGTTCGTCGACGGCGGCGTTCTGCCCGGCCAAACCGATGTTGGCCCGCACCGCCTCGGCGTCGGTGGCCACGTCGAGGCCGAGCACCCGGGCGCGGCCGCTGTCGGGGCGCAGCACGGTGGTGAACACCCGCACGGCGGTGGTCTTGCCTGCGCCGTTGGGGCCGAGCAGGCCCAGCACCGTGCCCGCCTCGACCTCGAGGTTGAGCCCGTCCAGGGCGCGCACGGCGTGCCCGAACACCTTCACCAGGTCGGCCGCCTCGATCGCGTAGGCCACCAGCGCAGGTTACGGGAGCCCCGGAGCGGATCTCCCACTGGCGGGCCGGTTATCGGTCACGTGACCCGGACCTTCCACCCATTCCGGTATCGATGGTGCGCGAGGGAACCCTCTTCAGCGGGGGCGCAGTTCGAGGGCGGCGGAGTTCATGCACCACCGCTCCCCCCTGGGCCCGGGCCCGTCGTCGAAGACGTGGCCCAGATGGCCGCCGCAGCGCCGGCAGCGAACCTCGGTCCGCACCATCCCGTGGCTCCGGTCGGAGACCAGCTCGACTGCGTCAGCCACCATCGGCTCGGTGAAGCTGGGCCATCCGGTGCCGGAGTCGAACTTGGTGTCGGAGGAGAACAGGGCCGTGCCGCAGCCGGCGCAGTGGTAGGTGCCGTCGTCGTGGACGTTCCAGTAGCGCCCGGTGAAGGCCGGCTCGGTGCCGGCCTCCCGCAGGACGTGGTACTGCTCGGGGGTGAGCTCCTTGCGCCAGACGTCCTCGGTCTTGTCGATGTCGGCCATGGGCTCAGGCTACGCCCGGTTGCCGACCGGACACGCCGGCACGGGCGGCCCCGGCTCGAGCGGGCCGGCATGAGGGCGTGGGTGGTGGAGCGGCCCGGCCCGATGCCGACCCGACCGCTGCGCCTGGTCGAGCGGCCGGTGCCCACGCCGGGGCCGGGCCAGCTCCTGATGCGCGTGGCCGCCTGCGGGGTGTGCCGCACCGACCTGCACCTGGCCCTGGGCGAACTGGCCCCCAAAGCGCCCGCCGTCGTGCCCGGCCACGAGGTGGTCGGCACGGTGGAGGCGACCGGGCCCGGCGTCTCGAGGTTCCGGGTGGGGGACCGGGTGGGCATCGCCTGGTTGCGGGGCACCTGCGGGGAGTGCCGGTTCTGCAGAGCCGGGGCCGAGAACCTGTGGGTGGCCCCTGCCTTCACCGGCTGGGACGCCGACGGCGGCTACGCCGAGGCGGCGGTGGTCGACGAGGCCTATGCCTACCCCGTCCCGCCGGGGTTCTCGGACCTCGAGGCGGCGCCGCTGCTGTGCGCAGGCATCATCGGCTACCGGGCCCTGCGCCGCTCCGCCCTGCCCCCCGGGGGCCGCCTCGGGATCTACGGCTTCGGCGCCTCCGCCCACCTAGCTGCCCAGGTGGCCCGGTTCGAGGGGGCGACCGTGCACGTGATGACCCGCTCGGCCGAGGCCCGCCGGTTGGCCCTCGAGCTGGGGGTCGCCTCGGCGGGAGGGGCCACCGACCCGCCGCCCGAGCCCCTGGACGCCGCCATCCTCTTCGCTCCCGCCGGGGACCTGGTGCCCGTCGCCCTGTCGGCCCTGGACCGGGGCGGGCGCCTGGCGGTGGCGGGCATCTACCTGTCGGCCATCCCGGTCCTCGACTACGAGCGCCACCTGTTCGAGGAGCGGGAGCTGGTCAGCGTGACGGCCAACACCCGCGCCGACGGAAACGAGCTGCTGGAGATCGCCGCCCGCATACCGCTGCGCCCCACGGTGACGCCCTACCCGTTCGCCGAGGCCGACCGGGCCCTGGCCGACCTGGCCGCCGACCGGGTCGAGGGGGCGGCGGTGCTGGTGATGTGAGCCGGTGGGCCAGCCGGCGGATCAGCGTCGTGCTCGAAGCGACAATCAATGGTGCCCGATGCCCCCACGCCACGCTGATCCACGGGACCCACCGCAGTGAAGGTGGCCCGCTGTCGAGGCCGGTTCCTCTTGGAAAGGTTCCCCAACCAAAGGTGGGCGCTTAGTTGCGCCCCCCTGCTGGGCTGGACCGTCTCCGTCGCTTCTGACGGCACGGTCACCGCCGTCCCACCGGCAGCCTGAGCCCAAAACCTCGGGACTTCGTCCCGAGCCGGCCTCCAGCCGGCCTGGCGAGCCGCGGGCCGGACCACATCATCCGGCCGGTTTCACGTCAGATGACCGGTTCGGGGGCGGTGGTGAAGGCGGGGTGGAGGTGGGCGGTGTCGTTGTAGCGCCGCACCATCCAGATGTCGCCGATCACCACCACGTGGGAGATCGAGCCGTTGTCCGAGCCGCTGAAGGAGAGCGGCCGGCTGCCGGTGGCCATGGCCAGGACCTGGCCGATGACCCCGCCGTGGGTGAACACCGCCACCGCCTGGTCCGGGTGGCGGGAGGCCACGGCGGCGATGCCCCGGCGGACGCGGGCGGCGAAGCGCTCTGCCGGCTCCGCTCCGGGGATTACGTCCCAGCGCTGCTCGGCCCGCATGCGCAGGGCCAGGGGATGACCCTCGGAGACGTGCTTGCGGAACAGGCCCCCCTCCCACTCCCCTAGGTGCACCTCCCGCAGGTCGGGCTCCACCACCGGGGTGATGCCCAGGCGGGCGGCCAGCGGCTCGGCGGTCTGGGCGGTGCGGCGCAGGTTGGTCACGTAGACGGCCGACAGGGTCTCGGCCGACAGGCGGTCGGCCACCGCCTCGGCCTGGCGCCGCCCCACCGGGTCGAGGTCGGGGTCGGCCTGGCCGTCGATCATGGCCTGCTCCTCGCCCGGGCGCTGGGGGGCGGACTCGCCGTGGCGGACCAGCAGCAGCTCGGCCGCCCCGGGCGGGCGGCGGAAGCGGATCTGGCGGTACTCCTCCTGGTCGGTCCCGCTCAAGGCCTTCCCGCCCCCGACCAGGGCGCCAATTCCTCCGGCCGCGGCATCGCCCGCACCATAGAGTCTGCGGTCCTCATGGGGGGACTGCGGCTGTATCTCGAGGTGGCCCGGCGGGGGTTCCGGCGGTTCGCCACCTACCGGGCCGCCACCGTGGCCGGGGTCAGCACCAACACCGTGTTCGGCTTCGTGCGGGCCTACATCCTCATCGCCCTCTACCACCTGCGGCCCCACCTGGGCGGGCTGGACCTGCGCCAGGTGGTCACTTACACCTTCGTCACCCAGGGCTACCTCATGCCGATGGCCCTGTTCGGCTGGACCGAGATCGAGGAGAGGGTCCGCACCGGCGACATCATCGGCGACCTCTACCGGCCGGTGGACTTCCAGGGCTACTGGCTGGCCCTCGACGTCGGCCGGGCCGCCTACCAGTTCCTCGCCCGCGGCGTGCCCCCGGTGCTGGTCGCCGCCCTGTTCTTCTCCCTGCGGCTGCCCACGCCCGGGGAGTGGGCCCTGGTGGTGGTGTCGTCGGCCCTGGGGCTGGCGGTCAGCTTCGGCCTCCGTTACCTGGTCAACCTCACCAGCTTCTGGCTTCTGGACGCCCGCGGCCTGTCGCAGATGCTTGTCATCTGCGAGATGTTCCTCGGCGGGATCATGATCCCGATCACCGTGTTCCCCCACGGGCTGGAGGCCGCCAGCCGGGTGCTGCCCTTCGCCTCGGTGGCCTACCTGCCGGTGGAGTTCTTCCTCGGCCGCCACACCGGGTCCGACGCCCTGGCCACCCTCGGCATCCAGGCCCTCTGGGCCGTCGTCCTGCTGGGAGCGGGCCGGATCGCCCTGGGCGCGGTCATGCGCAAGCTGGTGGTGCAGGGCGGCTGATGGGCGACACCATGGCGGTCTACGGCCGGCTGCTGGCCGCCCGCATCCGGGGCCAGTGGCAGTACCGCACCTCCTTCTTCGTGTACCTGGCGGCCCAGTTCACCATCACCCTGCTGGACTTCCTGGTCCTGCTGGTCATCTTCACCCACGTGCCCCGCTTCGCCGGCTGGTCGCTGTGGGAGGTCGCCCTGCTCTACGGCCTGGCCGGGGTCTCGTTCCGGCTGGCCGACCTGGTGGTGAGCCAGGTCGAGTACCTGCCCAGGCACCTGCTGGCGGGCTCCTTCGACCGCATGCTGGTCCGCCCCCTCGGCGCCCTGGTCCAGCTGTCGGCCGAGGAGTTCGAGCTGCGCCGGGTGGGCACGCTGGCCGAGGCGCTGCTGGTGCTGGGGCTGGCCATCGCCCACGTGCCCGTCCACTGGACCTGGGCCCGGGTGGCCGTGCTGGTCTCCAGCGCCCTGTCGGGGGCGGTGATCTTCGCCTGCATCTGGATCCTGGGGGCGGCCTTCACCTTCCTGGTCGTGGACGGGCGGGAGTTCATCAACGCCTTCACCTACGGCGGCAACTTCCTGTCCCAGTACCCCCTGCAGATCTACGGCACCGCCCTGCGGATCATCCTCGGCATCGTGGTGCCCATCGGCTTCGCCGCCTTCTTTCCGGTCCTCTACATCCTGGGCAAGCCCGACCCGGTCACCGGCGTCGCCGTCATCCGGTTCCTCTCCCCGGCGGTGGCCGCCGCCATGGCCCTTCTGACCCGGGCGGCGTGGCGGGGCGCCATCCGCCACCACCGCAGCACCGGCTCATGAGCCCGGTGGTGGAGGTGACCGGGGTCACCAAGGCCTTCACCGTGGCCCGGCGGCGGGGCCGGCTGCGGCGGCGGTTCGAGCAGGTGGTGGCCGTCGACGACGTCAGCTTCACCCTCGCCGAGGGGGAGATGGTCGGCTACATCGGCCCCAACGGGGCAGGCAAGTCGACCACCATCAAGATGCTCACCGGCATCCTGGTCCCCTCGGCCGGGCGGGTCCGGGTGGCCGGCCTCGACCCGTCCCGCCAGCGGGTGGAGGTCGCCCGCCGCATCGGCGTGGTCTTCGGACAGCGCACCCAGCTGTGGTGGGACCTGCCCCTGCGGGACTCCTTCGAGCTGCTCCGCCACTTCTACCGGGTGCCGGCCCCCAGGCACGCCGCCAACCTCGACACCTTCAGCCAGTTGCTGGACATGGGCCCCTTCCTCGACACCCCGGTGCGCCAGCTGTCGCTTGGCCAGCGCATGCGGGGGGAGATAACCGCCGCCCTCCTGCACGACCCGGCCATCGTCTACCTGGACGAGCCCACCATCGGCCTCGACGTGGTCAGCAAGTCCCAGGTGCGGGAGTTCCTGGCCTCCATGAACCGCCAGCGGGGGACCACCGTGCTGCTCACCACCCACGACCTGGCCGACATCGAGCGGCTGTGCCGCCGGGTGATGATCATCGACCGGGGCCGGGTCATCCACGACGGGCCCCTGGCCGACATCGTCGCCCGCTACGGCCAGCAGCGCACCCTGGTGGTCGACCTGGCCGAGCCCCGCCCGCCGCTGGAGGTGGAGGGGGCGACCACGGTGGCGGTGGACGGACCCCGCCAGTGGCTGGCCTTCGACGGCTCTGCGGTCAGCGCCTCGGCCCTGGTGGCGGCGGTGGCGGCGGCCGCCCCGCTGGTCGATTTGAGCATCGAGGAGCCCGGCATAGAGGACGTGGTCAGGCGCATCTACACCGAGCACCCCTGATCGGGTACTCCTGACCGGGCACCCCTGACGGGACGCCCCCTACAGGGCGCAGTCGAAGCGGTAGCGCCCCGAGCCGACCTGCACCACCGGGGCGTCGGGCACCAGGGCGGACCGGACCCCGTCGACCTTCGCCGGGCTCTCCCCGTCCACCCTGACGCTGGCCGGGTCGGGGGTGGGCAGGGTGACGGTGGCCCAGGTGTTGGGGGGCAGCACCAGGGACAGCTCGAGGCGGTTGTCGGCCACGCTCCAGGCCACGGCGGTGTCGCCGTAGGGGGAGCGGATGCTGGCCCGGGCCCATCCCAGGCCTCCGCCGGGGCGGGGCGAGACGACCACGTGGCGGTAGCCGGGCTCGGACCGGTCGGGGGCCAGGCCGGCCACCCGGCGGTACAGCCACTCGGCCACCGCCCCGTAGGCGTAGTGGTTGAACGAGAGCATGCCGGCCTCGTTCGAGCCCAGCTGGCCGGAGTGGATGGTGCCGTCGGGCTGGATGGCGTCCCAGCGCTCCCAGATGGAGGTGGCCCCGGCCAGCACCGGGTACAGCCACGACGGGAACTCCCGCTGCAGCAGGAGCCGGTAGGCGGCCTCGGCCTGGCCGTTGTCGGACAGGGCGGGGCAGACGAGGGGGGTGCCCACGAACCCGGTGGCGATGCGGTCGCCGGCCTCGGCGACCAGCTCGGCCAACCGCTCGGCCAGCCGGGGGCGCTGGGACGGGGGAGCCAGGTCGAACTGGAGGGCCAGGGCGGCGGCGGTCTGGGTGGCGAAGGCGTCCTCCGACCACGCCTTCCACAGGGCCTCGCGCGCCCTCTCCGACAGCAGCCGGTAGCGCTCCCCGTCGTCGTCGCCGACCACTTCGGCGGCGTCGGCCACCAGACCGGCGCTGTGGGCCAGGTAGGCGGTGGCCACGAACTGGCCCGGGGTCTTGGCGTTCTGGGGCTCGCCGGCGGGGGCGTCCGGGTCCAGCCAGTCCCCGAACTGGAAGTCGCCCGTCCAGAGCAGGTCGTCGCCGGCCCGCCTGGCCTCGTAGTCGACCCAGGCCTTCATGCTGGGGAGCTGGCGGGCCAGGACGGCCGGGTCCCCGTAGGCCTCGTAGACCGCCCACGGGACCACGGTGGCGGCGTCGCCCCAGGCGGCGCAGTAGATCTTGGTCGGGGGGACGATGTCGGGGACGAAGGGGGGCACGGCCCCGGTGGCGGTCTGGTCGGCGGCCACGTCCTGGAGCCAGTTGGCGAAGAAGGCCGAGGCGTCGAAGTTGAAGCAGGCGGTGGGGGCGAAGACCTGGGCGTCCCCCGTCCAGCCCAACCGCTCGTCCCGCTGGGGGCAGTCGGTGGGCACCGAAACGAAGTTGCCCCTCTGGCTGCGGACCACGTTGGCCACCAGCCGGTTGACCAGGTCGTTGGAGCAGGCGAAGCCCCCGATCCGCTCGAGGTCGGAGGAGAGGACCACGGCGGTGGCCGGGCCCACCTCCAGGGCCCCCCGGTCGACCGACACCTCGGCGTAGCGGAAGCCGTGGAAGGTGAAGCGGGGCTCGAGGACCTGCTCGGTGCCGTCGAGGCGGTAGCGGTCGGTGGCCCTGGCCCCCCGCAGGGCGGCGGTGTAGAGCTCGCCGGTGCCGTCGAGGACCTCGCCGTGGCGGATGGTGAGGGTGGCCCCGGGCTCGCCCCGGGCGACCAGGCGGACCCGGCCGGCCACGTTCTGGCCGAAGTCGATCAGCCTGGCCCCCGATGGGGAGACCCACGAGGTGGCCAGCGGCAGCTCCTCGACGGCCCGCACCGGGGCCACCGCCGCCGGCAGGACCTCCGTGCCGGCGGGCAGGGGGACCTCCTCGACCGGCGACCATCCGGAGTCGTCGAAGCCGGCCTGCGACCACCCGGCCTGGTCGAAGGAGAGGTCCTGCTCCTCGCCGTCGTAGATGTCGGAGGACCGGATGACCCCGGTCGAGGTTCGCCAGGTCGGGTCGCTGCCCACGGTGACCTCCCGCCCGTCGGCCAGGCGCACGTGCAGCTGGGCCAGCACGGCCAGGCGGTCGCCGTAGACGTTGCGGGCCTTGGTCCAGGTCAGGTGGCCCCGGTACCACCCGTCGGCCAGGGTGATCCCGATCACGTTGGTCCCCGCCCTCAGCAGCCGGCCCACGTCGTGGGTCCGGTACAGCAGCCGCCGGCGGTAGGCGGTCCAGCCCGGGGCCAGGGCCTCGTCGCCGACCGGCAGCCCGTTGATCTCCGCCTGGTAGCAGCCCAGGGCGGTGATGTAGAGGCGGGCCTCGACCGGCTCGGCCGGCAGCTCGAAGGCCCCCCGGACGAGCGGGCACGGGCCCGGCACCTTCTCATCGGCGCCCCCGGGCACCGGCCCCACCGGCACCGCCGTCCAGTCGTCCGGCCCGAGCAGGGGGGCCTCCACGAAGGCCGGCTCGCTCCAGGCCGACTCGGACCCGCCGGCCCACACCTTGACCCGCCACCACCGCCGCTGGCGGGAGGCCAGCGGATCGCCGGGCCAGTCCACCCCCAGGCACCGCCCGCCCTCCACCCGGCCGGAGTCGGCCAGTGGAGAGGAGAAGGTCGGGTCCTCGGCCACCTGGAGCCGGTAGGCCTGCTGGACCAGGCCCCGTCCGGCCCCGGCCAGCGACCAGGAAAGCCGGGGCTCGGGCCCGGGCACCCCCAGCGGGAACGGCGAGTCGGCGCAGCGCGGCCGGACGACGGCGATCTCCGAGTGATCCATCTCCCCACCTCCCCGAGGGCGGGGAACCTACTCGGGCCGGTCCGGGGTGGGCGAGAGGGGCGCAAGGGCGGTAGCCGCCGCCGGGGATGTCCCGGGGGGAGCCGGGCCGGCGGCGGCGGACCGCTCATGGATCGCGGCGGGACCTGGAGAAAATCTTGGCAGAAAGGCCCAGGTCCCGACCGGGCGGCTCCTCCGCCCGGGGGAGCCACCACCGCATGCATCGGTCGGCCCCCGGCGCTCCTTAGGGCTGTATCAGGGTCATCCCAGGTTGACCAGGCCGCCCAGGCCGACGTGGCGCAGGCCGGTCTCCAGCTGGGTGGTGAGCCAGGTCAGGCGGTTGAGCACCAGGAGGACGCCGAAGCCGGCCATGACCAGGGACGAGCCCACGGTGATGCCCCGGAAGTGCGCCCTGACCCAGGCGAAGGCGGAGGACAGCCGGCCCAGGGCCAGGCCGGCGGCCAGGAACGGCACCGCCAGGCCGAGGGAGTACATGGCCAGCAGCAGGGCCCCCTGGGTGGCCTGGGCCCGGGTGGCCGCCACCGCCAGGACCGAGGCCAGGATCGGTCCGATGCAGGGGGTCCAGCCGAAGCCGAATGCCACCCCGGTGAGGGGGGCGGCCAGGGGCCCCAGGCGGGAGGGGCTGGGGTGGAAGCGGGCCTCGCGGTACAGCCAGGGCAGGCGCAGCACCAGCGAGCCGGCCACGAAGGCGGCCAGCACCAGCACCGCCGCCCCCGAGACCCTGGTCAGCAGCAGGTGGTTGCGGAAGGCGGCCCGGCCCAGGGTGGTGGCCGACAGCCCCAGCACCACGAACACGGCGGCGAAGCCGGCGATGAACAGCGCCGTGTCGCGGGCGATGCGGGCCAGGTGGCGGGTGGAGCCGGCCTGGATTTCGGCCACGTCGAGGCCGGTCACCATGGAGAGGTAGGCCGGCACCATCGGCAGCACGCAGGGCGAGGCGAAGGACACCACCCCACCTCCGAAGGCGGCCACGTAGCCGACGCCGGCGCTCACCGGCCCAGGGTCGACCACCGGGCGACCCGGGGGCAAGCCGGCCCGGCGGCGCCGATCTATGGTCCGCCCGGATGAGGGGCGCTTCGCTGGCCATGGTTCCGGAGCCGGTTGCGGAACCGTGCCGTCCGGCCCCGGCGCCGGCATGAGGCCCCGGCTCACGTCCTACAGCCCGGGGGCCGGCTGCGCCTGCAAGCTGGGGCCGGCCGAGCTGGGCGAGGTGATGGGCCGGCTGGTCCCCGGCACCCATCCCGACCTGCTGTGGGGCTCCGACACCGGCGACGACGCCGCCCTGTGGCGGATCGGCGAGGGCCGGGCCCTGGTGCTGACGGCCGACTTCCTCACCCCGGTGGTCGACGACGCCCGGGCCTGGGGACGGATCGCCGCCACCAACGCCGCCAGCGACGTCTACGCCATGGGCGGCCGGCCCCTGGTGGCGCTCAACCTGGTGGCATGGAACCGCGACGAGCTGGGCGCCGACCTGCTGGTGGAGGTGCTCCAGGGGGCCCTGGACGCCGCCGCCTCCGGGGGGTGGATGGTGGCCGGCGGCCACAGCATCACCGACCCCCACCCCAGCTTCGGCCAGGCCGTGGTGGGCGAGGTCGACCCCGACCGGGCCCTGCTCAACCGGGGGTTGCGGGCCGGCGAGGCCCTGGTGCTCACCAAGGCGGTGGGGGTGGGGCTGATCACCTCCGCCATCAAGGACGGCTCCGCCCCGGCCGGGGTGGTGGAGGCGGCGGTCGCCTCCATGTGCACCCTCAACGACCGGGCTGCCGAGGCCGCCCTGGCGGCCGGAAGCCGGGCCGCCACCGACGTCACCGGCTTCGGCCTGCTCGGCCATCTGCGCCGCCTGACCGAGGCGTCCGGGGTGGGGGCGGTCCTCGACGCCGGCGCCGTCCCCGCCCTGCCGGGGGCGGCCGAGCTGGCCGAGCGGGGGCCGGTGCCGGGCGGGGCGCGCCGCAACCGCGAGTGGGTCGAGGCCATCCTCGACGCCGGCGGGGTGGGCGAGGTCGACCTGACCCTGCTCTGCGACCCCCAGACCTCGGGGGGGCTGTTGTTCGGAGCCGACCCGGCGGCGGCGGCCGAGGCGGTGGCCGCCCTGCGGGAGGCCGGCCTGCCCGCCGCGGTCGTCGGCTCGGTGGTGGAGGGGCACCGACTCGTAGTGAGGGCTTGAACGCCTGGCGTCCGGTTCCCGACCCGGCCCCGGGGCGGGTGGGCCCAGGCCGCAAAAAAAGAACTGGCGATGACTGTCCTTTTTGGGGGACTACGCGGCTAATTTTCCCTGGTCGAACCTGAAAAAGGTAGAGTTAGTGATAAGAAACCTGGGAATCTTTCCGGGGAGTCGACAGGATTCCCTAAAGCCCCGACCGAAACCCCTTTAGGAGACATGACCAGTCCTGGAGGTCGGCGGTGGCGGGCTTTGACCCGCTCACTAGGCCGCCCCGCCCGACGCGGGTGGGTGCGGCTGGTGACGGTAGCCGTGGTGGCAGCGATCCTGGCCGCCGTCGGCACCGCCTCGGCCTTCGTGGCCAACTCCCTCCAGCCGGTCCCCCCGCCCCAGGCCCTGCCCCGGATCGTGCTGCCGGCACCCGGCCCTTCCTCACCGTCGGCCATCCGGCCCGGCCCGGCCGGCCACCCCGCCCCCCGGCCCGCTCCGACCCTGGGCCAGGTGGCCCTGGGCACCCCTCCGGCCCCCGCCGTGGCGCCCGGCCCGGCGCCGGTCTCCCGCCTGCCGGCCGGACCGGTCCGCCTTCCCGTGCTCTCCGCCCCGGTGGCTTCCATCAAGCCCCCGGTCGGCGCCGGAACGGTGAGAAACCCGGTGGCGCCCACCCTGCCCACCGCCTCGGGCCCGGTCACCACCCCGGTGCAGGTCACGCCCGTCACCAACCAGCCGGTCAGCGTCGAGCCGGTACCCGGCCCGACCTCGTCGGCGCCGGTCAACGGCGGTCCTGAGCAGGAGGGCCCGGTGGCGCTCGGTCCGACCAGTACCAGCCCCGGCCACTCGCCGGTCAAGAAGGTCAGCCCGGCTCCGACCACCTCCGCCCCGACCTCACCCACCCCGACCGCCACGGCACCGACCGATGAGGACCAGGTCCAGGCCAACCCGGACCTGGCCGAGGACCAGGCCGACATCGCCGCCGACCAGGCCCAGCTGGCGGCCGACCAGGCCGGCGATCAGGGGGCCAAGGTGCTGGTCCACGACCTTGCCCGCCTGGCCCACGACCTGGCCGAGCTGGCATCCGACCGTTCGGCAGGTGGCTCGGGCTCCCGCCCGGTCGACCACCCCGGCACCGCCACCACCACGGCCGACAGCCCGGGCCTGGTCGTCGTGGCGGCCACGAGCGGTGGGGGACG
>Ga0070739_10000356_pt1 | contig 90241 bp, 80 predicted proteins | sample Coa_R1_7_FD_66445 | JGI IMG/M metagenome (GOLD analysis project Ga0070739, IMG submission 66445) | Surface soil microbial communities from Centralia Pennsylvania, which are recovering from an underground coalmine fire - Coalmine... | ecosystem: Environmental > Terrestrial > Soil > Unclassified ...
GGGAAACTCCAGCGATAGTGACCGTGGGGCTGGTCAGATTGACCCCCTTGATGGTCACGATCGTGCCTGCCGAAGTGCTGCCCGATGTCGGGCTGAAGTTCTTTATGAGCGGCAGTTGGGTTTGCAGGCAATACACCGCGCCGGCAATGGCTGTATTGAAACCCGGATTGATGCCTCCATCTTCGGTAGTGCCATACAGATTGCCGTCCGGTCCTTCCGTCAGTCCGGCTAACGGATAAGCGCCATCCATTCCCGATATGCCGAAATTGTAGAGGCTGCTGAAGACGCTTCCGTTCGTACTGAGCTTGAACGCCGTACCGGTATTGTTTATGCCGCCATTAAGCGTTGTGCCATAGAGCAACCCATCGGAAGCCAACAGCAGCGCGCCGGTCGGACCAGCGCCATCCGCGCCGTTGAAGCTATGCAGTATCGTGAAGACGCTGCCATCCGTACTGATCTTAAAGATATTGCCATAGCTATATGTGCCGCCTTGCCAGGTAACACCATACAGCATGCCATCACGGCCCTGGAGCAGGCTGGTAAAGGGATAAGCGCCATCCGTATTGCTGAAGCTGTGCAGCAACGTAAAGACGCCCCTAGGGGTGATTTTGAAGATCGTGCCGTAGCCACTGGCGCCGCCGCCTGTGGTGGCGCCGTAAAGGTTTCTATCATTTCCCAGCGTCAGCGCGCCCCAGGGTTGGAGACCATCCGGTCCGGAGAAGGAGTGGAGGATCTGGAAGGTCAGCGGTGTCGTGGCCGTGGGCAGGCTAATCTCGTAGACGACGCCCAGGTTCACTTGACCACCATAAAAGGTCGTCCCGTACAGTTTGGCGCCAGCGAGGACTACCCCAGAGGTCAGGTCCCATCCGGCGGCTCCGCTAAAGCTATAGAGTGTGGTGAGGGCGCTGGTAACCTGGGAATACTCGAAGACCGTGCCGTAATCCGTAGAGCCGCCGTAGCCTGTGGTTCCGAAGATATTGCCCTTGCCGTCAAAGGCAACCCCACCCATAGGCTGATACCCATCTCCATCGCCGAATAAGTGCAGGATCGTCTCCTTTCCGGTCCGGCTGATCTTGAAAAGTGTGCCGTAGCTGCTAGGACCTCCAGATTGGGTCGTCGCGTAGAAATCCCCATCCTTGCCAAGGGCCAGGCGGCCATAATTAGGATAGGCACCATCGACAAAGCCATCATTGAATTTGAACACGGTCGTGAAGGTCGTACCGGCGGTATCGAGACTATAAATGGCGCCGATATTTCTGGGCAGGCTGTACGGACCATAATAGGTAGTGCCATGCAGCAGACCATCACTGCCCTGGATGACGCCCGCGAGAGGAACATAGCCTTCCGTGCTGTTATTGAAGCTGTGCAGACTATTGAAGCCGGTGCCGTCGGTGCTGACCTGGAAGACCGTGCCGTCGCCATAAGCACCCCCGTTGGGGGTCGTGCCGTAGAGCTTGCCATCATTGCCCTGAATCACGCCAGCGTAGGGATTGTCGCCGTCCGAGGAATGGAAGCTATGGATGGCATTGAAAACAGCCCCGTCGGTGCTGACCTGGTAGACCGTGCCGTCGCCGTAGGAACCACCATAGACGGTGGTACCGTAAAGCAGGCCGTCGTTGGCCTGGATGAGGGTTCCAAGAGGCAAGTTCCCATCCGAGTTGTTGAAGCTATGGATGGTATTAAAAATAGTGCCGTCCGTGCTGAGTTGAAAGATCGAGCCGTTGCCCTTGGCGCCGCCCCCTAAAGTCGTGCCGTAGAGCTTACCGTCGCTAGCCTGTATGACACCGCCGTGGAGATAGGCGCCACCGGAGAAGCTATGCAGCATATTAAAGATGGCGCCATCGGTGCTGAGTTGAAAGACCGTGCCGTCGCCATAAGCACCCCCGTTGGGGGTCGTGCCGTAGAGCTTGCCATCACTGCCCAGGCTAACACTAGCTATAGGATCGTCGCCATCCGAGTAGTGAAAATGATGCAGCACTGTAAAGCCCGTACCGTCCGGATTGAGCCTGAAGACCGTGCCGTCATAGTTGGAACCGCCTCCTGAAGCCGTTCCGTAGAGGGTACCATCTCCGGCCTGGATCAGTTGGCAGGCTGGATGATCGCCATCCGGGCCGGAGAAAGAATGAATAGTGGTCAGCTTGCCGGAAGAATCGATCTTATAGATGGTTCCAAAGTTGTTGGGGCCGCCATAGAAGGTCGTGCCGTAATAAGCGCCATCTTGCCCTTGAATTAGGGAGCCAGAAGGATCGGCGCCATCGGCATAGGAATTGAAGGTATGCAGAATGGACTCAACAACCTGGGCCTGTGCGTGTCTGGCAGAGGCCAGGATCAGGACTGAGAGGAGGAACTGCAACAAGACGAGGTGACTACCAGAGCGTACTGCCTTTTTTCCATGACGGGAAGCGTCGTGACGAAACATGGTGCCCTCCTTGAGGCGAATTCTGGCGCACGGATGGTACGGCATTATAGAAAGCGGAGGCCTCCGCTAAAGGGCCGATTTGGGGAAAGGAAAGCAAAACGACGAATCAAATTCTAACACCGGTCGCCCGCTTTGTCAACATTAAAAAACCTCTTGCCAGCTCGAGGAGAGCGTGAAGACAAGAGGTGGAATGAAGGAACATGATGTCGATTCTTATTCTAGCAGATCGGCATGATTTCGTCAATACTTCTCGAATCTTTCCACAGAGCGATCGCATTTCGCCTCCGCGCAGCGGCTTGACAGCCTCCGCCGCCTGCTGCTAACATAGAACCCGACTGCCCTTCATGGAGACGACCGTGCGACCGCTTCCCCGCATTCTTGCGGCCACTTTCCTCTCGATTCTGGCCGGATTTTCTCCTGCCCTTCGCGCCGACGTGCCGGCCGGCTCGCTTCCGACCGGGCCGGTGCCGCATCGGGCCGGCGTCTGGGTGCTGCCCAATGGACGCTTCATCACCCCGGCCGGCAAACAGACCCCGCTCGGCAACTTTCCGCTGGGATTGGCCGAAACGCCGGACGGCCGCTACCTGATCGTGGTCAACAACGGCGCGGGCCGTCAATCGCTGCAGGTGGTCGAGACGGTGACCGGCAGAGTGGTCCAGACGCAGCCTGTGCGCACGGTCTTCAATGGCGTGGTCGTGTCGCCGGACGGACGGCGCGTCTTCGCGGCGGGCGGCGGCGCAAACGCGGTCCTGGTCTTCGCCTTCGCGCAGGGAAAACTCACGCCGGAGGCGCCGATTCCGCTCGCCGGCTATCCGACGGGCCTGGCGCTCGCGCGGGATGGCAGAACGCTCTACGTCACCTGCAACCTCGCCCGCCACGTCGCCATCATCGACACCGCCCGGCGCGCCCAAGCCGGCGAGATTCCCACCGGCCTGTTTCCCTTCGGCATCGCGCTCACGCCGAACGGCCGGAAAGCCTACGTCACCAACTGGTCCGGCGGCGCGGTCTCCGTGCTGGACACGCAGACGAGACGGCTCCTCAAATCCATCCCGACGGGCGGGCTGCCCTGCGCGGTCGTCGTCGTGCCGAACGGCCGGCGCGTCTACGTTGCCAACGCCAACACGGACACCGTCTCCGTCCTCAATACGGCCACCGATACCCGCCTCGCAAATATCTCCCAGGCCCCCTACCCGCACGCGCTCTACGGCAGCGTCCCGAACGGCCTGGCGCTCTCTCCGGACGGCGCCATCCTCTACGTCAGTCTGGCGGGCCTCAATGCCGTCGCCGCCTTTTCTACCCGCGATAATCGCCGGCTCGGCCTCTATCCGGTCGCCTGGTATCCCACCGGCCTGATCTGCGACGGCAAAACGCTCTACGCTCTTAGCAGCAAAGGGACCGGCAGCGGCTCCAACGCGGACGGACGCTACATCGGCCACATGATAAACGGTCTGCTCTCCCGCCTGCCGGTCCGCCCGCCCGCCAGAGGCGAGGTGATTGTCGCGCGCAATAATGGCTACGCCTCGCGCCTATCCGACCTCACCCCCCAACCCCCTCTCCTTCGTAAGGAGAGGGGGAGATTGAGCAACCATCCTGCGGACGGAAAAGCGAAAATACCGGGATTTCGTACAGGCTCTAATGCGAACGCGAGAAGCGGTCTACCCGCCGCCATCAAGCATTGCGTGCTCATCGTGCGCGAGAACCGCACCTACGACCAGGACCTGGGAGATCGTAAGGAGGGAGAGAGTTTCCAAAGCGCTTCCCTAAAAGGGGGTAGGCTGGGCGGCGATCCTGCGCTGACCATGTTCGGGCGGATGGTCACCCCGAACCTGCATGCCCTGGCGAACCGCTTCGCCACCGGCGACAACTTCTACAGCGACGGCGAGGTCAGCGCGCAGGGGCACCAGTGGACCCTCGGGGCCAACTGCCCCGACTACGTCGAGAAGACCTGGATGGCCTACTACTCGGATCGGGGCCGGATTCGGGACTCGACCTATACACCCATCTCCTATCCCGCCTCCGACTGGGCCATCGAGCACTGCGCCAGGCACGGCATCTCCTGCCGCATGTACGGCGACCCGGTCCGCATCGACGCGCACGGCCGCCCGCTGCCCCTGGTAGCGGATAAGGTCGATACGCGCTTCCGTGGCTGGGACCTCGGCTATCCGGACGTGGAGCGCGCCGCCGAATGGAAGCGGGAGTTCGCCGCCGGCATCTTCCCGGCCTTCTCTTATATCTGGCTGCCCAACGACCACACCGCCGGAACGCAGATCGGCAGCAAGACGCCCCGCGCCCTCGTCGCCGACAACGATGAGGCGACCGGCATGATTGTGGATGCTATCAGCCACAGCAAGTACTGGAAAGAGACCGCCATCTTTCTCTGCGAGGACGACAGCCAGGACGGACGCGACCACGTCGATGCCCACCGCAACATCCTGCTCGTCGCCAGCCCCTGGGCGCGGCCCGGCGCGGTCACCTCGCATCACTACTCCCAGGCCAGCCTCTACGCGACCATCGAGCGGCTGCTGCGCCTGCCTCCGATGTGCCAGTACGACGCGCTGGCGGCGCCCATCACGGACATCTGGTCCTCCGCGCCGGATCTGCGTCCCTACCAGAAGATCGCCGCGCTCGTGCCCACCGACGAGCGCAACACTGCGCAGAGCGTGATGGCGGCGGAGTCGGCGCGTCTGGATCTCGATGACGCCGATGCCGACAAAACGGGCCTTCTCGAAACGATCCTATGGCGCGATCATGAGGCCCAACGCCCATGAACTTTAGCCCGACTTCGATCTTCACGCGGGCGTTCTGGATCAGCTTCTGGAGCGAGATCACCCACAATGCGCTTCACGCCCTGATTCAGATCGCCGCGATCCTGCTCGTCTATCTGGTGCTGCGCGTCGTCCTCTTTGGCTTGATCGACGGCGTGCTGGCCCGGCTGCTGGCCCGCGAGCGGCGTATAGGAGATGACGTCGAGCGTGCCGGTCGCCTGAAAACGCTGCAGGGACTGTGCAAGAGCATCGTGGGATATGTGCTGTTCTTCCTGTTCGGCATCCTCTTTCTGAACGCGATCGGCTTCAACATCCTGCCCTTCATCACGACGGCGGGCGTCATCGGCCTGGCGGTCGGCTTCGGCGCGCAGAAGCTGGTCCGCGACAGCATCTCCGGCTTCTTCATCATCATCGACAACCAGTTCGTGGTCGGGGATACGATCACCATCGGCGCCGTGACCGGGACCGTACAGGAGATGGGCATGCGCACGACCACACTCGTGGACTCGAGTGGGCGGGTCTGTATCGTCTCCAACGGCGACATCGGCATGGTCATCAATCTTTCCCGCAATCCCGTCGTGGACTTCATCGAGGTCAATCTCGGGACCGGGGCCAACCTCAACAAAGCGGTCGAAACCCTGAACGCCGCCGGAGAGACAGTCTTCGCGGGGGAGGGCCACAACCTGCTCTCCGCGCCGCGCGTGCTGGGAATCACGGCGTTCAGTGCGGCCTCCACCACGCTGCGCGTCTCCGTCGTCTCCGATCCCGACGACCTGCCCCTCGAACAGATGCGCGTGCGCGCCGCCATGCGCGAAGCCCTGCTCGCCGCCAAAATCCCGCTGGCCTAGTGGCCCCCACCCCCGGCCCCTCCCCCAAATTTGGGAGAGGGGAGATTCATGCTTACTTCTTTCCCTCTGCATCCATTTCTGTTGTTGACTGTAAGGCTGCTTGACGGATTTGTTCCAGGACACGTGATAGATTCATTCGTACTTCCTCGTTCCGAAAACGCAGTACCCGGTAGCCGTGAGATTGCAGGTAAGCAGATCGCTCCCGATCTTTCTCCTGCTGGGCATCATGCCACTTCCCATCCAACTCCACGACGAGCAGGTGTGAGGGAGCATAAAAGTCGAGAATAAATTTTCCGACCGGATGCTGTCGCCGAAATCCTAATCCCGCTACTTGATGACCCCGCAAAGCGTTCCACAAAATGCGTTCTTCCGGCGTCATTTCTCGCCGCAAAGACCGTGCCATCTGCTGGACCGTTGGATGAACACCCCGTATTCGCTTTGCATTAGCACCCATTTCCGCTTCCTTATTATGCTAGCCTTAAGCACTTGATCCAGCTTACTTACAGAGGTACAAGCTTTAGCTTGAGTCCCCCCTCCCCCAAAATTGGGGGAGGGGACGGGGGTGGGGGCCTTAGGCCAAACAGCGGCGGGGGCGATGAAGACGCAGTTGCCGGTCCGGCAGCCGCTCGTCGGCTTCCAGGCGCTCCTGAAGCGTCTTGCGGGCCCGGTTGAGGCGGGACTTGACGGTGCCCATCGAAAGCCCGGTCTCGGCGGCGATCTGCTCGTAAGAGCGGCCTTTCACGTAGAGGGCCAGCACCTGGCGCTGGTAGGCTGGTAGATTCTGGATACCTTCGGCCAGCCGCTGCAGTTGGTCCCGGCTCAGCAGCAGCATTTCGGGAGAAGGCGCGTCATCCACGACCTCATGGCCGTCTCCAGGCTCCTCGGCGCTCAGAGGAGCATCCAGGCTTAGATGGCCGTGATTGTTGTCGCGGATGCACACGTCCACATACGTGTTGTGGATGATGCGGAACAGCCAGGATCGGAAGGAGGTCGCGCCTCGGCGGAAGGTGTGCAGGCTGTTGAAGAGGCGCACGAAGACTTCCGCGGTGATGTCGGCGGCGTCGGCGGTGTTGCCGCAGAGCGAGCGGGCGAAGGAGAAAATCAAGCTCTCGTAGCGGCGGACCAGCTCGTTCCAGGCGCGCGGCTCGCCGGCCTTGCAGCATTCGATGAGGGCCAGGCTGTCCAGCTTTTCAGGAGCGGGCCGTCGGAGAGAAGAGACCGGACGGCGAGGCACATAGAGGAGGCCGTGATCCATCAGCGCCGCGAAGCGGCGCTGATGGATCACGGCCTCGCGAAGCTGGCGGCTTTGAAGACACTGCGCGGAGGACCGCTGCCGCACCTCCAGGGACTCGATGCGCGTCCGCAGGGTCTCGCACCGAACGTGCTCGATATAGAGGCGCAGTTGCAGGGACTGTTGCTGAATCTCTTGCGTCTGCAGACGTAGGTAATCGGTGGTCGTGGTGTCGAGCGGAGATGGCATCATGACCAGATCCTCATACTTTAAATCTTTAAAGGACGCGAAAGGTATGGTGATCTGAGCCTCATTATAGCAAACGGCATCGTTTGCGTCAAGGCTCTTGTGCAGGTTCTTTCTGGCAGACGATCAAACGCGCAAAAGGTTCCCGGATTTAAGCCCCCACCCCCTTCCCCTCCCCCAATTTTAGGGGAGGGGGGGCTAGCTTGACCTCTTGTACCTCTGCTTAAAGCTTCTCTAGCAGCCTAAAAGCAGGGACAGAGCTAAGGCAATAGCTCCCCTCGCCTCTTGTGAGAGAGTGGATGTGGGATGCAGGGGCACAATAGGATAACAGAATCTCCCCTCCCCTAGAATTGGGGGAGGGGAAGGGGGTGGGGGCCTTTCTCCCGAACCAGGGCGACGCGGTAGAACAGGCTGCGGCGCAGGGCGACTTCCTTTCCGACGTGCAGGCCCAGCGCCTCGGGCATCGCCCGATACTCCGCCACGGAGTAGGCGCGAAGCACGGAAGCAGGGCCGTCGTGGCGGGTGAGGCGATTGGCGCGCATCAGGGCCAGAATCGTGCGAATGAGCAACCAGGCGGACCAGGCTCGGCGGATGTCGCTGACCAGCCAGCCGCGTCGGGCGACGCGCTCCATCTCGCGCAGGGCGTCCACACTGCGCCCAAAGCCGAAGTGATGAAATGCCAGCGAACAGAGGACGTAATCGAAGCTGCCGTCGGCAAAGGGCAGGCGGAACGCATCGCCGTGCACCAGCCGAAAATCGGGCAGGCCGCCCTCCATCTCGCGGGCAAAGCGCAGGATGGGGGCGCTGGCATCCAGTCCGACCACGCGCGCCAGAACGCCCCCCCGCTGCGCCAGATGGAGAATGGCCTCCGGAATATCTCCGGAGCCGGTCGCCACATCCAGAAAGGTCAGCGGACGGTCACTGCCGTTCGTCTTTGCCGCGCCCAGCCACCGCCGCGCCTGCCGCATCACGACCGCTGTGCCGCCCAGAAAGCGGTTGGCCCGCCGCACGTCGGTCATGCTGGCGACGAAATCTTCGTAAGGCTGATCGGCGTCGTCGATCAGTTCCGGCTCGTCGATACGCGGCGGCGTGTCGAAATTCATGGGCGTTGGGCGTTACCTAACGCCCAACGCCCAAAGGCAGGGTGACGGTCACCTTCGTGCCGCCTTCCGGACGGGCGGAGAAGACGATCTTTCCACCCAGATCCGTGTGCGTCAGGTTCGTGACGAGCTCCAGCCCGGTGCTGGTGACAAGCTCCGGGTCGAAGCCCTCCGGCAGGCCCGGCCCATGGTCGCAGACCTCCAGGCTCGCTTGTTTCCCTTCCACGCCGAGCGTCACCTCGACCTCGCCTTCTCCATGCTTGATGGCGTTGTTGACCAGCTCGTTGACGATCAGCGCCAGGGACGTACACCGCGACACCGGAAACTGCGCCTCCTCCAGATGGTAGCGGATGTGGCGCGCTCCCGCCGTCTGCTGCATCAGTGGCAGCAGCTTCTCCAGAACGGCGCGGGCAGAGAGAGTGGCGACCGGCTCCTCGTGCCGGTGCTCGTAGGTGAGGATGTCGTGTACGGCAGCCAGCGCGCGGGCATAGTCGCCCAGCCGCCGCAAATCCCCGGCGGGAACGGTCTCCGGGTGATCCATCAACTGCATGTCGACCATCGAGGCGATGATCTGCAGATTATTTTTGACCCGGTGATGCGTCTCCTGCATGGCGCGAAGCAGGCGCGCATTGAGCGCTTCGATCTCGGCTTCGGACTCGCGCTGCGCGGCCAGCGCGCTTTCCAGCGCGGCGGTGCGCTTCCGGACGCGCTCCTCCAGCTCCGCGTTCAGCGCCTTCACCTGTTCCTCGGCCCGCTTGCGCGCCGTGATGTCGCGCAGCAGCCAGCGCAGCGCGACCGGGCGGGCGGCCCGGCCTTTGACCGTCGTGACCAGGACCTCAGTATCCACCGGCGCGCCCTGGCGCATCCGCAGGCGTATCTCCCACGCCGGAACGGCTTCTCCCCGACTCAGCTTGAGCAGGTTCGTCCGAAAGTCTCGCAATGACTCCTCGTCGACAAACACGGTCAGGGGCTTGTGCGCCAGATGCTTCGGATTGCGCTGAAACAGGCGGCCGGCCGCATGATTGGCTTCCTGGATCGCTCCCGCCAGATCGGTGACGAGATAGGCGTCGGGGGCCGATTCAAAAAGATCCTGATAGCGGTCACGGGCCAGAGCCTCCTGCAGGCGCGCCTCCACCAGCGCCTCGTTCTGCTGGCGCATCTCTTCCTGCGCGACCTGCAGCTCCTCCAGCGTGCCCTGCAGCTCTTCGAGGGCCGCTATCGCGCGGTCCTGCGCCGACTCGCCCGAGTGCTCGCCGTGGCTCTGCAGCGCCGCGATCCGCTCCTGCGCCGCCCTCAGTTCCAGCTCTAGCGCTTCCAGGTTCACGTAGGCCTCCCTGGCCCCCACCCCCGTCCCCTCCCCCAAATTTGGGAGAGGGGAGATTCATGCCTTACTTCTTTACCTCTCCATCCATTTCTGTTGTTGACTGTAAGGCTGCCTGGCAGATTCGTTTAAGGACATTTGGCAGATCGGCGCATACTTCCGGTGTCATTTCTCGCCGCAAAAACTTCGCCATCTGCTGGACTGTTGGATAAACACGACGAATCCGCTTTGCACTGGCATCCATTTCCTTCTCACCATTGTATGCATCGACTTGATGTCCATACACCTGCTTGTATGCAGAGGTATAGGAGTTCAATGGAGTCCGCCTCCATAAAGTTACCGAATTGATCCGTCACCTTGCAGCAGAGGTATAGGCGTCCAATGGAGTCCCCCCCTCCCCTAGAATTGGGGGAGGGGAAGGGGGTGGGGGCCAGGGAGTCTCTACTCCGGTGGTCCCAGGTCCTCCATAGAGAGAATGGCCCCATGTACCTGTTTGTCCGGGCCGATCATGGGCGCGCAGGTAACCTTGCAGAGGATGCGCTTGCCGCGCCGGTTGGTCGCCTCCAGCGTCGTCTCTGTAAACTGACCCTCACCAGCGAGACAAGACCGGATGGACTGGCGCAGCTTCTCCACCGGCAGCCCAATGTCTAGATTCATGAAGTGATGCCCACTGACCTCTTCCGCTTTGAGCCCCCATAGATCCAGGGCTTTCTCGTTCCAGGCCAGGATATATAGGTCCCGATCGATGACCGCAACGCCATCGCGCAGGCTGGCCAGGATCGACTCCAGAAACGTGTTGGCGCGCTTGAGCGCCTCGCTCCGCTGTGTCAGCTCGTTGTTGATGGTCTCCAGCTCCTCGTTGGTAGACTGAAGCTCCTCATTCATGGTCTCCAGCTCTTCATTGGTGGACTGCAGCTCTTCGTTGGTCGTCTCCAACTCCTCGACGGTGGACTGGAGCTCTTCGTTGGTCGTCTGCAGCTCTTCATTGGTGGACTGCAGCTCTTCGTAGGCGGTTTCCAGCTCCTGGTTGAAGCGCTGCAGCTCTTCACGCAGCCGCCGGGACTCAGACACATCCGTGAAACTGATGGCCGCGCCGATCAGGTTGCCGCCCGTGTCCGATAAGGGCGTGATCTGCACGTCCATGTAGATCGGGTTACCGGCCCGGGCCGTCCACTCCACGCCCCGGAGGAGGACAGGATGGCGGCGGGCGTACGCCTGATCGATGTAGGAGCGCAGCTCTACGGGGCGGTAGGAGATTTCCAAATCCTGAAAAGGGCGGCCGACATTGTTGGCGCCGATGCCGCTCATAAGGCGGGCGCGATCGTTCGCCAGAACCAGCGTGCCGTCGAGGTCCACGATCATCAGGGCCGCCGGGATCGTGTCCAGCGCGGCTTCCCGCAGGTGCGCATGGTTGGCCACAGGGCCGGGGGCATTGTCCGGGATTTCCTGGCGCAGGGCGGCCAGGCGCTCCCGCATTTTGTCTTTGGACGCTTTCACGAAAACGCGCTCCTTCGTATCCACCGGCCGGAAAGTCGCGGAGCTCGAGAGAAGCGTCTCCGCCTTGCCCAAAAAGAGAAAGCCATTCTCCTTGAGGGCGTAATGGAAGCGTGAGAGGATCCGGGACTGCGCTTCAGCGTTGAAATACATCAGGCAGTTGCGGCAGGCGAGCAGGTCGATGCGCGAGATCGGCGCGTCCTGGACCAGGTCCTGGCGGCCGAAGATGATGGCGCGGCGCAGGTCACGGTCGAAGACATAGTTTCCCGCCGAAATCTCGAAATACTTTTCCTGCAGCTCCGGGGGAACGCCCTGGACTTCACGGGCGGAGTAGGTTGCCTGGCGGGCTTTGGAGAGCGCCGCCTCGCTGGCGTCCGTCGCATAGATCTTGACCTGGTCCCGGAACGCCTCCCGTCCCAGCGCCTCGGCCAGGACCATTGCCAGGGTATAGGCCTCCTCCCCGGTGGCGCAGCCCGCGCTCCAAACCCGGATAGGCTCCCCACCGTCCTTGCTGATGATGTGGGGAATGATGTTCGATACCAGGTATTCCCAGCAAAGCGGATCCCGGAAGAAGGCCGTCACGTTGATGAGGATGGTGTTGAAGAGGTGGGTGAACTCGTCCGCGTTCGCTTCCAGAAAGCTGAGGTACTGGTCGTAGTCGGCGATGCCCACCATCTGCATGCGCTTCTGAATGCGGCGCATGAGGCTGGTACGCTTGTACGCGGTGAAGTCGAAGCCGCGAGTCAGCTTCAGATACTCCAGCAGGCTTTCGAATTCGTTCGTGGTACTGACCTTATTCACCTATCCTCTCCCGTCATTACGAGTGTTATCAGGGCCGGTCCGATCTCGCGAAGGGGCAGCACAAAATCGACGTGGCCGGTATGGATGGCGGCGCCGGGCATGCCGGAGAACTCCGCGGTCTCCCGGTCCTCAGCGATCACGGTCCCACCCATCTTCTTGATGGCCGTCAGCCCCAGCGAGCCGTCGATTCCCGTGCCGGTCAGGACGACGGCGATGGCGCGGTCCTTGTAGCTGGCGGCCACGGACTCGAAAAGCAGGTCGGCGGAGGGGCGCACGAAATGGACCAGCTCTGTGTCCGTCAGGGAGATGGCGCCCTCCGGGGTAATGAGCAGGTGATGGTCCGGCGGCGCGATATAGGCCGTTCCGGCGCACAGCTTATCTCCCTCCTGCGCCTCTTTGACGGCCAGGCGGGTACGGCGTCCCAGGATTTCGGCCAGCAGGCTGCGATGCCGCGGGTCGAGATGCTGGACGACGACCACGGGAGCCGGAAAGTCCGCCGGCAGGGCGGCCAGGATCTGCGTCAGCGCGTTGAGGCCGCCGGCCGAGGTCGCCATCGCCACCACTTCGAAGGCTGCGTGTGGAACGCCGGGCTTGCGCCTTTTGACGGGGCTGGTCATCAAATCAGCCCGGCTTGCCGCTGTTTATTATGCTTCAATATAAGGCTCATGACGTGCGCCTGCCTGGCGAGATGCGCGAAAATGCTGGTCTGACCGCGCACCTGTGAAGAGAGCGTGGAGTGTTCGTATGCCGGTGCATGCTTGTCGATATGTGTCAATTGCATCGTCTAGCCCACCCCTTACCCCTTCCCATCGCCGCGCCCACCCCTTGCCCCATTCCCTCCTCGAACCTTCGGAAGAACAGGGGAGGAGTTAGGGGTGGGGGCCTTAAGGCGTATTCTCCTTGCCCCGGTCGTTATCGCTGCCCAGCTCTCCCTTTGTTTTGATCAGGACCCTGCGCAGGACGTTGGCGTGCTCTTCGGCGTCGTGGGCCTGGGTACTGAATCGCTCTGCCGTCCGCTTCTGGCTGCGCTCGTGGGCGCGTTTTTCCATGCGGCGCGACAGGGCGGCGCTCTCCTCCAGCGCCCGCAAGGCCGACCACAGCGCCGCCTCCAGCGCCTCCGTCTGCCCCGCGATCAGACTCTCCACCGAGAAAGCGTGGCCGACGTGGCAGCGGAAGCGCAGCATGTCCTTGTCTTTTAGCTCCCAGAGCGTACCGTGGCATTCCGGGCAGGTAAAGAGCGACGGCTTGCCCGGCATGTGGTCGATCATGGTATGGGGCGCGGTCATATCCGTTATCTCGTCTTCGATCTCCATCTCGTTTCGATCGGCCATATCGTCCACCTCCTCCGCTACGGGCTCGTGGGCCAGCCGCGTCAGCAGGGATCCTATCCCCTCCAGAGGAACAATGTAATCGACGTCGACGTTCTCTATGGCGCTGCGGGGCATGCCGGCATAGAGAGCGTCCTCCGGGTCCTGGACCACGGCGACGCCGCCGCGCGCTTTGACAAACTGCAGTCCCGCCGTGCCATCGTCGAGCGTGCCGCTCAGGATCACGCCGATCACCCGCTTGCCATAGACCCGCGCCGCGGAGCGAAAAAGCGGATCGATCGCCGGCCGGTGGCCGTTCTCGCGGGGGCCGTGGATCAGATGGACGAACCCGCGCCGAATGAGCATGTGCCGGTTGGGCGGCGCGACGTAGACACATCCGTGCTCGATCGATTCGCTCTCGCGCGGATGCACGGCGCGGAGCGGACCGCATCGGTTCAGGATGTCCGGCAGCACGCTGGTAGCATCGACGGGGAAGTGGTGGACGACAAACAGGGCGGCAGGCAGGTCCGGCGGGAGGCTCTGGGCCAGTTGCGCCAGCGCTTCCACGCCCCCGGCGGACGCGCCGATGACGATCATATCGTGTCCGGGCATCGATCAGCTCTCCTTTGCGCGTACAAGACTTCGGAGTATGCCTACGGGCTTTTGAGCTTTACGAGGCGCGGGCGCACACAGCAACCTTACCGGGTCTGTACCACGAAATATTCGAGCAGGAATTCTCTTTTCCACACTTTCCGACCGATTCCTTCCCTTCTACGTGTCTCCGCCAAAAACGTCTTCGGCCCCCACCCCCGCCCCCTCCCCCAACTTTAGGGGAGGGGAGATTCTAATGGACGCTTGTACCGCTACCCCAACTCTCTGTCCCACAAGGGAGGCTTCGGCAAAACCAGGAAAACCATGCAGACTAAAGGCCGTCGCTCGTAATACCGATATAGGAATTATAGGGACTGCCGTGCTCCCGTCGATCTTACCCCTATCGGCAGAGCTTCACGAAGAGAGGGATCTCATGGAACAGCGGATAGAGAGTGAGTGGGAAGAACTGTTTTTAGCGGGCGAGAAGGTGCAGCCGGGCCTCTACCGGCAGCTAGGCAGCGGCCGGGAAGTCCGCCTGGAAGAGGAAGATGTGCTGCCGGCCAGTTTCGACGGTCGGGTCGCCTGCTACATGCGCGTCCAGAACACCTGGAGCCAGCTATCCCCGCAGAAGTAGGCCCTGTAAGACCTCACCCCCATCCAATCGCCGACGCGCTCCCCATTTCCCCTCTCCTTTGAAAGGAGAGGGGGAGACTTCAATTCCAAATCTCCCCTCCCCTAGATTTGGGGCCTTCGACTAACGCTTGATGGCGCAGCCGAAGGCAGCCGTCTCCGTTTGCGGCGGCGCTTTGTCGGCCAGGAGAGCGTCGAGGGTATCGGCCAGGTAATGCGTCTGGACGGCGGCGGCGTCCTGGTTATCGTCGATAGCGCCGTGGTAGCGCGCGACACCCCGCGCGTCGACCACCCAGACCTCCGGCGTGTGGGACGCCCGAAGATGATCGGCGATCACGCCGCGCGTGTCCTTGAGGACCGGAAACGAAAAACCCTGCGCCTTTTCATAAGAGGCGATCTGCGCGGGCGTCTCCCCCCGGTTGGAATCGATTCCCAGGAACCGCACGCCCCTGTCGTTGTAGCTCTGCGCCAGACTCGCCAGGCGGTTTCCATAGGCGCGCGTGACCGGGCAGGTGGTCGAGAGAAACACCAGCACCGTCAGCCTGGAGGCCGCATCGGTGGAGGAAATCCGCTTGCCGCTCACGTCAGGCAGCGTGAAACTGGGGACCGGCTTGCCGATCTCCGCTTTCCAGTTGCCGGCCAGAGCCATCACCAGCGCGTCCCCATGTGTGCTGATCAGTCCGTTCGGCGTGCGGTCGAAGCGCATGGCCCGGTCGATGTCGCGGATGGTTCCGTCCGGCCCGATGATGAACGTGACGCGGTTGGCCATGCCGTATTTGTCGTTGAGAACGCCGTAGGCGCGTGTGACCGTTTTATCGGCGTCCGCCAGGATCGGGAAATTGAGATGTTCCTTTTCGGCAAAGACGTGGTGCGAAGCGACATCCTGCACGCTGATGCCGAACACGGCGACGCCCTTCTTGTGTAATGCGTTGAGGTGATCCCGCAGGGAGCACATTTCCGCCGTTCATCCGGCGGTCAGGTCTTTGGGATAGAACGCCAGCACGACCGTTTTGCCGCGCAGATCGGCCAGGTGATGCCGCTTGCCGTCCTGATCGGGCAGCGTGAAATCGGGCGCGGGCATTCCGACTTCCAGAGGAGCCGCAGCGGTCGCCGCTACGGTCTGCAGGGCCGGTTTCTCGGCGTGCGCCGCCGGCACGAGCGCCGGCAAGGCCAGGGCCGCCAGCCCCAGCGCCCCCCGATAAAGCCCTAGATAAAAAGTGCGTCGCATTCCGAATCCTTTCTTTCTTGAAGAGTTGACGGGCGCGTCCGGTCGCGCTATAATGCCACCAGGCAATCGTTTGCCCACTTTCCTTCTGGAGAGCAGGTTCATACGATGGAAAATGCACTCGAAAACACCGCCCTGGCGCACCATGAGGCCGGCAACACCTACTGCCCTTACTGTAACCGCATGGACGCCTCCTACCCCTTCCCCTGCTCCTGTGGGGGCCTGATTCACGGAGAAGTCGATGAGACCACCGGCGATAACCTGGACTTCATCGAAGTCTGCGATGCCTGCGGCCCGGTGCAGAAATAGCAGTTTCCAGTTGTCCGTTGTCCGTTGTCAGAAAAATCCGGTTTCAAAGGGCGCAGCAAGCAGCGCCCCTACTGGCAACTGACAACTGGAAACTGACAACTAATTCTACGAAGAGAGGAGGGCGCAGCGTTTCGGAGGCAACCGATTTCGCGCTGCAACAAAACGATGTCTCGTAAAACGGCCAGCGTGTTCGGCGCCGCGCTTGTGTGCTTCTGCCTGCTGGGATGCGCCAACAAACCCCAATCGGTGACGTATTTGAAGACACACGCCCTGGAAAACGAGGGCAAGACCATCCGCGTGCGCGGCCAGATCAAGTCCATCGACCCCAGCAGCGATACGATGGTCCTCTGGGATGGGCCGCAGGGCATCTCTCCCCCGGAGATCGAGGTCAATCCCTGCCCGCAGGGCGTGGACAAGGACTATGTCGTGGATGTACAGGGAGAGTATAATCCTGAGCAGAGCAAACTGAGCATGAGCTCCTGCAAAGTGGTGCAGAAGCCCTCGACGCCCTAAATTCCGGCGTTGGGCGTCAGGCGTTTGGCGTTGGGAACCTGACTGCCCGCTTTCGCCTCTTCCCGCTAACCGGGTCAGGCAGGGGAGCCTGGGCATAGGGTCTTTCCCAACGCCAAACGCCTAACGCCCAACGCCAAGCATTCAAAAGATGAGTCTGGAACTGCTTCCCTACAAGGATACCTGGCCGGCGGACGATCCCCACGCCAACTTCAAGGCCGAGGTGGCCTGCTACACGCAGGCCGATCCGTTGCCCACGCTGGAGGGACTGAGCGCCGCCACGGGGATTCCTATCTCCTGCCTGGCCCGCTATGTGCTCGTCAAGTGGGCGGCCTCCGCCGGAGACGCTCTCCTGGCGATGGGGCCGATCGCCCTGGAGCAGATGCGCCGGCACGTAGAAGCCGCCGAGGCGGCGGGGACCGACGCCGCGCGTCTCGAAGCCTATACCGCGCTGAGCCAGATGATCGCCTGGCTCACTGCCGCCGAGCAGGAACCGCCCGCCGGCGCGCCGTGAGGGAGGAATAGCTATGCCTCGAATCGCCGGTAAGTATCTAACCATCGTCTTGATCGCCGGCCTGGTGGGGTTTGTGGTCTTCCTGAATGTCTCCCGCCTCCATCGGAAGGCGCTCTGGTCGGACTTCTACGCGGCGATTCAAAAAGGTGATGAGGCCACCATCCGTTCCTTACTGGACCAGGGTCTGGACCCCAATCGCCCTGCGGCGCGGGGGGCTCCAGGAGGTGGCTGGACGGCCCTGACGCTGGCCGCCAATAGGGATGAATCGCGCATCCTCGATCTGCTCCTGGCTCATGGCGCAAACCCTGAGGCCATAGACGGATATGGCGGCGTCGCCCTGGTGTATGCGGCCCGCCAGGGATATGCAGACTGTGTTCGCGCGCTGCTCGATCGGGGCGCGAACATCAACGCGGGAGATGCGTACGGCTGGACGGCCCTGATGCGGGCTGCACGGTCCGGTAATGCCGATCTCGTCAAGCTTCTGCTGGATCGCGGCGCCAATGTCCATGCCCGCAGCGTCTACCAGGAAACGGCCTTGATATTGGGCGCGAACGACGCCTCCGTCGTGAAACTGCTGCTGGACCATGGCGCGGAGGTAAACGTCATAGACGATTATGGCGATACGCCTCTCCTGATCGCGGCGGCATACGGCGATGGGGAAGGCGTGCGATGGCTGCTGGACCGAGGGGCCGATATCGATCTCCATGGACGGTACGGCTACACCGCCCTTATGGCCGCCGCGCGGGCCGGCTACATGCCGATCGTTCGCGACCTGCTCTCCCGAAGGGCCGCGCTGAACGCGAAAAACGACCGGGGCGAGACGGCCTTGCTTCTGGCGATCCGGGGCATGCAGCCGAAAATCGCGGCCTTCTTGCTCCAGCAGGGAGCCGATCCGGCTACGCAGTATACGCTACGGACATGGACCCCTCTGATGTGGGCGACATTCCGCGGCTACTCGGATCTGGTCCGGGAGCTGCTGCGCAAAGGAGCGCCGGTAAACGCCGTAAATAACGAAGGCAAAACGGCGCTGGTGCTTGCCATCGAGCAGCACCGGACCGATCTGGTTCCAGTCTTGATCGCCCACGGCGCCAACATTAACGCCAGAACCCCCAATGGCAGAACGATCCTGCAATTTGCTATCTATCGCAACGAGCCCTCGGTCGTGTCCGACCTGATCGCCCACGGAGCCGACGTCAATGCCCTGGGAGACCGGAACGGCACCCCGCTCCATACCGCCCTCCAGACAAAGCATCCAGAGATCGTGGCCTTGCTCAAGAAGGCCGGCGCAAAAAACTGAGCATTCTCGAAAAATTCCTTGTATAATAACTCACTTCCCGCACACAGGGAAGTGAGCGCCCATATCGCATCGATCGATCCCTGACCGCAGGCCATCCCAGGCCCTACCGGTCGAGATTCCCCGTTCGCTGGCCCGGCTGCCGGTGTTATTTCCGATACGTCACCTTCCCGCTTTCAAGGACCTTCTGCGCCTTTTTGCAGGGTCATCGCACGCGTGGATGATTGGGAGCTTATGCATTACGATTCCTTTAAATGCTCGATTGCCGCCATCGGCTTTCTCGGCGTAACATTGCTGGCCGCGTTTCCGGCGGTTCTGCGTCACCCTGCCCCTTCCCGGCCTGTTTCCCTGCCAGGCGATGATTCCGCTCTCGCGCCCGCGAATCCCGTCTCCCTCCCCGCCATCCCGCACGGCCTGGATATCGCCTCGTATGCCGGCCCGGTCAGCCTGACGACCTGGCAGCAGTTGAAGCAGGACGGCCTGACGTTCGTGGTCGTCTCCGCCTGGCAGGGCCGGGGACGCAACCGCTACGCGCAGAGCCAGTTGCTCGGCGCACACCTGGCGGGATTGAAGACCGCCGCCTACTGCCTCCTCAACTTCGATCGCTCCGACCAATCCGGCGCCTGGCAGGTACAGCAGGCGCTCGCGGCCATTGGCCCGCAGCCGGTCAGCTTTCTGGCTCTGGATATCGAGACCGTGTTCTTTCCGGCTCGCCTGTCGTCCAAACAGGCTGTGGCGCGTATTCGCGCGGCTATCGCTGCCGTCCGCCAGGCGGGGCTGCAGCCGGTCGTCTATACCGGCCGGCATGCCTGGCACAAGATCACGCGCAACAACGCCGATCCCGATCTGGCGCGCGTGCCGCTCTGGGACGCGCGCTATGCGCCCTGGCTGAACGAAGAGACCGACGACCTGACCTGCGATTCGGATGGTCCCTGGCGGCCGTATGGCGGCTGGCGCCGCCGGATGGGAAAACAGTACGGGTCGGAAAAGTCGCAGACGGGCGAGAGCCTGCGGCTGCAATACGATCTCAATGCGGACCCGGACGTGTTCGACGGCTACGCCTGGCGGCCGGCTCGGGTGGCGTATGCGCCGGTTCTGCTAGCAGCGCATCGTGCCGCGCGAACGCGGCCTCGCCTGCTGGCACGCCTCACCGGCGTGAGAGCTGGAACGACGGCCAACTGTCGAGCTACTTTCGGGAACTAAATTGCCGCCTGTTCCGTTATCCTGCTGATTTTGGCAGTGATGCCACAAACAGTATCTATAAGGAGAACGGAAAATGGCACAGACACTCTACGCAACGTTCCCCGACGTCTCCCTGGCCGAGAAGGCGGCCGGCGCCCTGATGGATCATGGCGTCCGCGCCGAAGATATCAGCCTGGTGAGCAAGAGCTCGGGGAACGTCGCGACCAATCCAGACAGCACTACCGTTGACAGCAACGCCAACTGGAACACCAACAATCCGAATTGGAACAAGGACAACGACCCCAATTGGAATGCGGCTAACGATCCGAATTGGAACGCCAATAACCCCAATTGGAATGCAAACACCAACAGCGCCACGGGCCAGATGGCCTCGGACGCAAGCTGGGCCGGCAATCGCATGGCGCAGGCGGGTGATCAGACCGCGGCCGACGTCTCCGGCGCGGTAGGCGCCCAGAACACGGCCGCCAACTTCCAGAACGCCGCCGATACCCACGCGGCGCAGGCGGACATGAATGCGACCGGCTATACGCCGGCAGCCACCACCTATCCCACAACGGTGGACACGGATACGATGCCGACCACGCATGTCAGCCGTGACACGGATACGGACTACGACACGTCCAACACCGCCGACAAAACGGATTTCGCGGCCAAGACGGGTCTGAGCACGACCACCGCGCCGGATGCCGGCGTGGGCGCGGCCAAGGGCGCGGCCATCGGCCTGGGGATCGGCGTGCTGGCGGCGCTGGCTTCGCTGGCGATTCCGGGCTTCGGCCTAGTGGCCGGCGGCGGCGCGCTGGCGACCGCCATTGGCGGCGCGGCCGGCGCGACCGTGGGCGGCGCTGTCGCGGGCGGTGTGTATGGCTATCTGGTGGATCAGGGCGTCTCCGAGCAGGCGGCGCAGGTCTACAACCAGGCCTACGAGCAGGGCCAGACGATCATGTCCATCCACTACAATCCCAACGACATCGACCAGGCTACCATCGAGTCCATGCTGACCAAGTATGGAGCGACCAACATCAATACGTTTGCGGCCTGACGGCCGGATTCAGGGAAAAGAGGGAAAAGGGAAGAGTAAAACTCTTTTCCGTTTCCCTCTTTTCCCTTTTCCCTTCCCTCTTTTCCCTCTCTTACGGATGCCACTCGTAGCAGCCGATGTCTGTCGAGGATCCGTACGGACGGGAAAACCCGGTTATATCGATCGGGACGGCGGCTAGAATCTCTCCGCGATTTACGGCCGGCGCCGTCGACAGCAGCGTATAGTTGCCCCCGGACGGGTGGACGAACAGACTGGCAAGAGACGCGGAGCGCGAGTGCAGATCGTGCCCCGTCGCCTGCCATTGGGCCAGAGTGAGCACGCTGTTGCCGCTATTGACGGTCACGCGGGAGAGGATATTGTAGTCGCAGTTCGTATCGTTGACGTCGGTCGCGGTGGCGAACTGCAGGCCGCCACGATACGTGCCCTCGTTAAGCAGGATGTTGTTGCGCACGTAGTTCGGGCCGGCGGAGCTGAAAAAGGTCAAGGCCCAACGGCTGCCAGAGGGCATGTCCAGCGTGTTGTTGAGGATTTGCATGCCGCTGGGACCGGCGGCGCCATCGTAGCGCCAGTTCATGATGCCCGAAGCGTAGTTGTTGAAGAGCAGGTTGTTGCAGACGGTCGAGTTCTGCACCCCGTCCATGTTGATGGCCGCTCCACCGCCTGCGCCGTTATTGTAGATAACGTTGTCTCCGATCCATGCGCCCAGGATCAGCCCGGAGCCACCCATGTTTTTATCCCCGTTCAGTTGGATGCCGCAGTCGTGATTATCATGGACGATATTCCCTTCGATGACCGGATTGGAGCAGCTGTTGGAGACGTAAATCCCGTGCTGCGTCCTGCTGCCGAAGCACGTATTGTTCTCGATGAGCAGGTTGTCCGAGAAGTCGGTGAAGATGCCCCACGTATAGTTATGGCCGTAGTGGGCATTGCAGACCGTGATGTTGGGGCTCTGGTCGATCCGAACGCCGGCCCGGTTGGCATAATAGGCGTTGAGGCCGTTCAGGACGATGTAGGAGCAGAAGCTGACCAGGATGGTGTCGCGGTTGTCCGGCCGATCGGTCGTCACGGTGACATTGACATTAGCGCCGGTCGCCTGGATCGTGATCGGAGCGGTGGCCGTGCCGTGAATACCGTACATCGTAAAGCCCAGGTAGCTGCCGTTGCCGACCAGGACGGTATCGCCGGATTTGAGCAGGGGCAGGGCCTTGCGGATTTGCCGGAAGGGATAGGCGGCAGAGCCGTTGTTGGAGTCGCTGCCGTTGGCCGCCACATAATAGGTGGCCGCATGGGCGCGCGTCGCCTGCATGCTCGTCAGGGCCAGGAGCAGGCACAGGCTCAGCCAGAGCCAGGCTCCGGCCCGGCTCCCGCGTGCCGGGAGAGGCGGGAATTGCATCATGTCCTCCTTGCTTGGGCGTCAGGCGGCGAGCGTCAGGAACCATATCCCAACGCCTACCCTAAAGGGGCTACACGCCCAACGCCAAATCCTTAATTCCTTTTTGCCTGCCTGCCGGCAGGCAAAAAGGATTGCGGGAACGCGGCGGCAGAATACTGCCCGGTCGCTCTAGCGAACGAGCATAATAGCCGCGCTAAGTTTCCCTTGTGTGAAAATGCCGATTGGCCTTACAGATGGAAGCTGCTGAAGAAAAGGCGAGGAAACGGCTTGCGTGGATCGCTGCCCATTCGGGTGGGCAACCGGGTCCGAGTGTACCCTGCGCTCCTGCCTGGGAGGCGCATCGCTAGAGGTCGCGTGGCGCTTTCAAAACGAGAATGCCCTCGTTTCCGGCCGGGCCGAGAAGGGCTGTTCTGCAGCGCACTCAGTATTAAAGACGAGATAGAACTCCCAGATAGCACGGGTTCAGAAAAAGAATCCCAATCTTTTCGGATCCCTGGGCAAAAGCGGGCGAAATGGATTTGGCTTGCCTTTTCTTGAAGGGTATAATAGCAGCAGTCGATCGGGTTGCCCACTGCCAATAGAAGGCATCTCTGCTCAATTTATCGCCAGGATGGCACTGCCGGAAGGGAGTCCCATGACAGACCAGGAGTTGGCGGATACGCTCAAGGCGCGCCTCAGCGCGTGGCAAGGATATATGGAGCAGGCGCAGCGTCACGCGCCCGGGAAACCGGCAGAAGAGCCGCCTGTGGAACAGAACACGGCATCCGAGACACCCGTTTTCGCTGAAGTCGCCTTTCCCTCTATTGCCGAGCCTGTTCCGGATAGCCTGATCGAGCGATACGAGGAGCAGATAGCGGATTTACGGGCGGCGCTGGAGCACGAACGCCGTCAATCGCGTTGTCTGTCTGAGACCCTGGCGCGCGAACAGGCTCTCCGCGCCACCGCTTCTACGAATCCGCCGCGTTCGGGCGGCGACCGGCAGCACGAGCGCTACAGCCGCGCCGAGAGCGAGATGCGCTCCCAGATCCTCTGGCTCTTTATTTTGCTGGTCGGCATCGTCTGCTGCCTGGTGTTCTTCATCCGCTAACCGGCGGCTTCGACGATCGTGGCAAAGTCGGCGGCCTTGAGGCTGGCTCCTCCGACCAGCGCGCCGTCGATATTGGGTTGCGCGAGCAGCTCCTGCGCATTGTCCGGCTTGACGCTGCCCCCGTACTGTATGCGTATCGCTTCAGCCGTGTCCGCGTCATAGAGGCTGCCGGCCACTTCGCGGATCAGCCCGCAGACCCGGTCCGCCTCCTCCGCGCCGCACACCTCGCCCGTCCCAATGGCCCAGACCGGCTCGTAGGCAAACACGAGCGTTGCGGCCTGCTCCGCCGCCACATCGCGAAGGGCGGCCTCCGTCTGCTCGGCGACGACCGTATCCGTGCGGCCTTCCTCCCGCTCGTTCAGCGTCTCCCCCACGCAGCAGATGGGAATCAATCCCGCCCCCAGGGCCGCGCGCAGCTTGCGGTTGACGGTCGCATCATTGTCTCCGAAATAGGCCAGGATGCGAGCGTCGAAATCCGGCTCCGGCACGCCGAAGCGGCCGCGCCGCTCCGAGTGGCCGACGATGACGTAGCGGCATCCTAGCTCGACCAGCATCCCCGGCGCGATCTGGCCCGTGTACGCGCCCTTCTCTTTCCAGAAGACGTCCTGCGCCCCCAGCGCGATCGGCGTTTCCCAGAGCAGGCTCGCCGCGGCGGCGAGCGCCGTGAAAGGAGGGCAGACGACGACCTCCATCTTCACGGCGCAAATAAGCCGCTCGCGCAGCTCCCGCAGCAAGGCTTCCGCCTCGGCGATCGTGCCGTTCATCTTCCAGTTGCCTGCCAGAATCTTGGTTCGCACTCTCTACTCCTACGCTCCCACGATCTCCGGCGACACCGTGATCTCGACGTTGCCGCGCACCGCCCTGGAGATCACGCAGTAGACTTCGGCCTTCTGCGCGAAGTCCAGCACGGCTTTCTTCTGTGCCTCATCGTCGCCGGTGAGCGTAATGCGCGGATGGAGATGGATCGCCGTGTACTTCAAGGTCCCGCCCGGCTCCTGGATCACTTCGGCTTCCGCCGCGACGTCGATCCGGGTGACGGGCAGCCGGCGTCTCTCGGCCAGGATCGCCAGCGTCATACTGTAGCAGGAAGCGACAGCGCCCAGTAGCATCTCCTCCGGATTCGTCCGGCCCGGCGCGCCCCCCATCTCCGGCGGGCGGCCGTAATCCAGCTTCCTGCCGTCCTCTGCCGTCAGCGTTCCATCGCCATCACTGTAACCGGTCCAGGCGCTGTTCACCCGAAATACATGCTTCTCTTCGTTCATCCCGACGCTCCTTTGGCCCACTTAGCCCCCACTCCCTTCTCCTCTCCAATAACAAATGCCCCCTCTCCTTCCTAAGAAGAGGGGGTCAGGGGGTGAGGTCTTGCAGCGCGACGACACCGGGCAGCGGCTTGCCTTCCAGGAACTCCAGGGAGGCGCCGCCGCCCGTGGAGATGTGGGTCATGCGGTCGGCATAGCCTAGCTGCTGCACGGCCGCCGCCGAATCGCCGCCGCCAATGATGGTGGTCGCCTGCGATTCGGCCAGCGCTTTTGCCACGGCGCGCGTCCCCTCCGCGAATCTGGCGAATTCGAAGATCCCCATCGGCCCGTTCCAGACGACGGTTCCCGCCTCCTGGATCACCCGGCGGAACTCTTCGGCGGTACGAGGCCCTATATCGTAACCGGCCCAGTCCTCGGGAATCGCGTCAGCCGGAACGACCCGCGTCTCGCAGGCCGCCTCGCCGTCCTTGAACGGATCGGCATTGGAGACGACCACGTCCACCGGCAGGCACAGCTTGCTTCCGGCGGTGGCGAGGACCTCTTTGCAGAAGTCGAGGTTGCTCGCGTCCACCAGCGACTTGCCGACCGATCCGCCTCTCGCCTGGATAAAGGTGAAGGCCATGCCGCCCCCGATGAGCAGCGCATCGACCTTCTCCAGCAGCGCGCGGATCACCCCGATCTTGTCTTTGACCTTCTTGCCGCCCAGAATGGCGACGAAGGGGCGTTTGGGATCGGCGAGAGCGCTGCCGAGATAGTCCAGCTCTTTTTTCATCAGGAAGCCGGCCACGGCGGGCAGAATGTGGGCCACGCCTTCGGTGGAGGCATGGGCGCGGTGCGCCGTGCCGAAGGCGTCGTTGACGTAGACATCCCCCAGCGCAGCGAGCTGCCGGGCGAACTCCGGGTCGTTCTTCTCCTCTTCCGGATGGAACCGCACGTTCTCCAGCAGCACCACGTCGCCGTCGTGCAGGGCGTTCACTCTGGCCGCCACCTCCGGGCCGACACAGTCGGGCAGGAGAGGGACCTCCTTGCCGAGCCATTCGGACAGGCGCTTCGCCACCGGCGCCAGCGAATACTTCGGCGTGACGCCCTCCGGCCGGCCCAGGTGCGACATCAGGATGGTCTTCGCGCCGTGATCGATCAGGTAGCGGATCGTCGGCAGGGCGGCCACGATGCGCGTGTCGTCGGTGATGTGCCCGGCCTCATCCTGGGGGACGTTGAAATCCACCCGCACCAGCGCGCGCTTGCCGCGCACGTCGATGTCCTCGACCGTCTTTTTGTTCATGGCTCCCGCGTCCTTGCTAGAGACCCTTCTGGCCCAGGAACTGCAGCAGATCGGCGCAGCGACAGGAATAGCCCCACTCGTTGTCGTACCAGGCCACGACCTTGACCAGATTGCCGCCGACGGCGACGGTATCCAGCGCGGAGTAGATGGACGAGTGCGGGTTGCCCTTCAGATCGGTGGATACCAGCGGCAGCTCGGTGTACTCCAGGATGCCTTTCATGGGTCCTTCCGCATACTCTTTGGCCGCCGCGTTGACCTCGTCCACCGTCACGTCGCGATCCAGGACGGCCGTAAAGTCCACGACCGAGACCGTCGGGGTGGGGATGCGGAACGCCATCCCGTTGAACTTGCCCTGCAGCTCCGGAATCACCAGTCCGACCGCTTTGGCCGCGCCGGTGGAGGAGGGAACGATGTTCTCTGCCGCCGCGCGGGCGTCGCGCAGGTCTTTGGAGGCCGTGTCCTGCAGCCGCTGGGAATTCGTATAAGCGTGCACCGTGGTGAGAAGGCCCTTCTGGATGCCGAAGCGGTCGTTGAGGATCTTGGCTACCGGCGCGAGGCCGTTGGTGGTGCAGGAGGCGTTGGAGATGACTTTATGCCGGGCGGGATCGTACATCTGCTCGTTAACGCCGAGCACAATGGTCAGATCCTCTTTCTTGGCCGGCGCGGAGATGACGACCTTCTTGACGCCTCGCTCCAGGTGGCCGGCAGCCAGCGTCGCATCGGTGAACCTTCCGGTGGATTCGAGCACGATGTCCACGCCGGCGCTGTCCCACGGGATGGAGGCGGGGTCTTTTTCGGCAAAGACGGCGATCTTGCGGCCGTTGACGACGAAATCCTTGTCTTCCGCAGATACATTGCCGGGAAACGGTCCGTAGGTCGAATCCCATTTAAACAGATGCGCATTGGTGCTCACGTCGGTGATATCGTTGATGGCCACAACGGCGACGTCTTCCGGGTGGCGCTGCAAAATGGTCCGCAGGGTCAGACGCCCGATGCGGCCAAATCCATTGATGCCCACACGTACAGGCATGATCTTTTTCTCCTTCTCTGTTTCTCGTCCGAATGCGTCCGGATTCTAGCACTTTTGATTACGCAGCGTCAACGCCGGTCGTATCCGGCATGCCCTGCTTCCGCGCCAGGATGGCCTATTATAGACGGAGCCAGGAAAGGAAAACATCCGCGAAACGACGGATTGTCGCCTGTCTCATCCGAAGACCCTCCGGGCCATCGCATTTGATTTCTATGCCTGTTTCCCCGTCCCTGGTTTTGGCCGGGCCGTGAACGACCCATCTGGCAGGCCTTCGGCCAACCGCCCTGGCGGGCGGAAAATTCCAAATGCGATGGACCTGCGAAGACCCCCGTTTACACCAGCGGCCGGTTCTGTTATACTGAATACACTACCTTTCGGGAGCGAACGCATGGCCTGGATCAAAACAGTTCGCATGGAAGAGGCCGGTGAGGATCTGAAGGAGGCGTTCAAGGCGCAAGCCAAGCTCTACCCGCCGGAATACGCCGTGCGGGTGGAGGCAGCGGAGCAGTTGAACAAGGATGGCGGGCCGGGCATCCTGGCCTCTCACAGCCTGCTGCCTCAGACCCTCTACCACGCCTTCTCGACCTACGGCACACTGCTCTCGCCGGAGCTGCCGCTGTCGCGCCGCCAGCACGAGATGATCGCCGCGACGGTCTCTGTGCTGAACGACTGCTTCTATTGAAAAGAATCGCACGCAGAGTTTCTGCGTCGTGTTACCGGGGACGAGTCGCTGGTCGCCGCCATCCGCCAGGACTATCGGACCGCCGATCTGGAGCCGCACGATCGGGCTATGCTCGACTACGTGGCGAAGCTGACCCTCACGCCCGCGCAGGTGCAGCGCGCGGACGTGGAGAGCCTGCGTGCGCACGGCTTCGACGATGTCGCGATCCTGCAGATCAACCTGATCGCCTCCTGGTTCAACTATATCAACCGCGTCGCGGACGGCCTGGGCATCGGACGTGAATAGCCCTTCCCCCCTTCATGAATTAGCGCGGCCGACGACCGTGATCGATTCGCTGCGCCTGCGCAAGCGCCTGGGCCTGGAAATCATTCTCGCCAGCGAGACCTTTCAGCACACGGGCAGCTTCAAGTTTCGGGCGGCCTACAACGTCGCCTCGAAGGTCCCGCAGCAGCGCATCCTCACGGCCTCTTCCGGCAACTTCGGGCAGGCGATGGCCTATGCCTGCCAGATTTTAGGAAAGTCCTGCATCGTGGTGATGCCCAGCACTTCCGCGAAGGTGAAAGTGGACGCCGTGCGGGAGTATGGCGGTATCGTGGACCTGACGGACGTGCGGATGAAGGGACGGGCGGAGCGGGTAGCAGAGCTGGCGCGGGAATATCCGGACGCCTATATCGCCAGCGCCTACGACGACCCGCTGGTGATCGAGGGCAACGCCAGCCTGGGAACGGAGCTATGCGCGCTGCCGCGCGCCTTCGATACCATCGTCGCGCCGGTGGGCGGGGGCGGTCTTACCTCCGGACTGATCACGGGCGTGCGCCAGGCGGGGAAACCGATCAAGGTCGTGGGCGCCGAGCCGCTGCAAGGCAACGACGCCGCCCGCTCGCTGCAGGCCGGGAAGCTCGTGCGAAATGAGACGGAGCCGCAGACCATTGCCGATGGGGCGCGGACCATCAGCCTCGGCGCGCACAACTGGGCGATCCTGCATACCGGGCTGGCGGGCATCGTCGAGGTTCCGGAGGAGGCCATTCAGGAAGCGGTGCGCCTGCTCTTCTCGCTGGCGAACCTCAAAGCCGAGCCGACGGGCGCGCTCAGCCTGGCCGCCCTCCTGACCGATCCCGACCGCTTCCGCGACCGCTCCGTCTGCTGCGTGGTCAGCGGCGGCAATGTCGATCCGGCCGTCTATCGGGAGATCCTGGCGCCATGAAAAAGCGGGTTCGTTTACGGACCGGATGCAGCTTATTTGGACGGGCTTTGGAGCGAAGCGATAAGATCGTCGAGCGATTTCTTGCTGCGCTCGGAAGCGAAGGGATGCTCCGGGTCAGGCCGGCCTCCGCCCATGCCTCCCATCATCCCGCCAGACATCCCGCCACCACCGCCCATTCCCCCTCGGCCTCCGCCCCCTTGACCGCCGCGACCGCCCCCGCCTCCACCGCGCTGCGGCTGAAGGTCGTCAAGGGCGTGCTTTTGCGAGTCGGTGAGCGTCTTTTCGATCACGTCCATTTTGGACTGCGCCTCCTGTGCGGGCAGCTTATCGGCGGACTGGAGGGATTTCAGAACAGGCAGGACCGTCTGCGCTTGCTGGGGAGTCAGGCCCTGATTCTGCACCTCCTCGATGATAGAGAGATTTCGTACAAGGCGCGATAAGGCCATCCCGGCGGGCGGCGGGCCGCCCATCCCTCGCATCCCGCCGCCTCCCATTCCTCCAAAGCCTCCCTCGCCTCCGCCACCGCCTCCTGACGTGTTAGCCACAGGCGTGCTGGCCTGCGCCGGGCTATAGGCGCGCACACAGTAGCCGCCGATGCCGCCGATCAGAAGGCTAAAGACGATCGCCGGTACCAGGGGGGACATCGTTCTTAGGGTGGACATGATCGTTCTCCTCTCTGGACGGATCCTGCCGCTTGCGTGGCCGGCCACGGATACATCCCTGGCTGCTTGCTATTGTAGAGGCCAAAGATGAGTAAAGCATGTGACCCGTCCGTTCAGGAAAACTTTCTCAGGTGCCCGCGATGGTCATCTCCGCGATCTGGAGGGTAGGGCTGGCAATGGAGGAGTTAAAGATCAGGTCGGTTCCGATGCGCTCAATACCCTGCAGGATGGCCTCCATGGTGCCGGCGATCGTGACCTCCTCGACCGGATAGGCCAGCGCGCCGTCCTGAATCCACAACCCGGAGGCGCCGGTAGAGAAATCGCCCGTGACCGAATTGCCGCCGCGACCCATCATGTCGGTGACGAAAAAGCCGTTGGGAATCGCGGCGATGATCTCCTCAAGCGTGAGATTGCCGCTCATCAAAAACAGGTTGAACGGCCCGATGCCGGGCACGCCATTGTAGGAACGACGCGCGTTGTGCGTGGATTTGGCCCCGCCGCCGACCTTGCGGGCCGTCGTCGTGTCGTACTGGAACATCTTCAAAACGCCGTTCTCGATGATGACGTTGCGGCGCGTGGGCAGTCCGTCGCCGTCGAAGGGCGCGGAGCCGGCCCCGCCAACCAGCGTGCCGTCGTCGATGAGGGTCACCGACTCGGCGGCGATCTTTTCCCCCAGTTTATCCTTCAGGAACGACATACCCTTATAGACCGCATCGCCATTGACTGCGGCCAGCACGTCGCGCCAGATGCGCGCGGCGACGCGCCGGTCGAAAACCACTGGGGCCGTCTGCGTCGGGACCTTGCGGGCACCCAGCTTACGCACGACCCGCTCCGCCGCCTTCCGCCCGATGCTGTCCGGCGATTCCAGATCGGTGAAGGCTCGCCGGAACGACCACTCGTAGTCCACCTGCTTCTTGCCGTTCTCCTCGGCTAGCGGCTGGCAGAAGAGCGAGCAGCCGGAGCTGTGATAGGAGGCCACGACGCCGCGGGAGTTCGCCAGGACGGTGAAGGTCACGCCGCTGCCGAAGCCTGCGCCCTCGCTGTTGCTGATGCGCGGATCGGCGGCGAAGGCGGAAGCTTCGCACGCTTTGGCCAGCGCGATCTTCTCCTCTGTGGGCACGCTCTCGATCGTCGGGTCGTACAGCTTCAGTTCGGGCCTGGCAGGCGGCTTCTCTGCCGCTTCGGCCAGGCCGTTTTCCGGCTTCTGATCCGCAGAGGCGGCCAGTGCCACGGTGGTCTTGGCCAGTTGCTCCAGCGCCTCCGGACTGAAATCGGACGTGGACGCAAAGCTCTGGCGCTTGTCCACGAAGACGCGCAGGCCCAGCCCCTTGCCGCCCGCCTGGGTCAGTGTCTCGATCTCGCCCCGGCGTACCTGCACGCTGAACTCGGTCGCTACCTGCAGGTAGACGTCGGCCTCGTCCGCTCCGGCTTTGCGCGCCCGCGCCACCACATCCGCCGCCAACTGCTCGTAATCCATTCCGAACCTCCACCTCTACCCGCCTCTGGTACCCTCTGCCAAGCTGCTAAAAATAAACCACCCGCTCGCTCCGCGAGCTAGAGCCACAGAGGACACAGAGACCAGACACAGAGAAAAGCCAGAAAAAGAGAAGCAGGTTGCACTCTAGTAAAGCCTCCCCCTTCTATCGATTACGAGGGAGAGCACAGAGAAATGCCAGGAACACCGACTCTGCCACGTGAACGTTTTTCTTTTTATCTCTGGCTTTTCTCTGTGCTCTCGCTCGCCATGTGTAAGAGGGAAAGGCTTGCTATACGTACGGCCCGATTCTGTTTTTCTCTTGGCTTTTCTCGCATTGGCTTTTCCTCTGTGTCCTCTGTGGCTCTAGCGAAGCAGGTGGTTTATCTCCTGCAAACCGGGGGTACGTACAAGAGGGCATTTAACTGAGCTGGCAGTTGCGACCAGTCGGTGAGGATGGCGGAGACGCCGGGCACGGGATCGACATGCCGCTCGGGGGACAGCCGGGCCTGAATGACGCGGGCGCCCGTCTGCAATGCCCACTGGATCGCGTCGGGATGATCGTCTACCACGAGCGCATGGGCTGGCTCGGTTCCGATGGCCGCGAAAAGCCTCTCATAGAACTCCGGACCTTCTTTGGCGCAGTCGATTCGGTCCGGCCCGAATAGGCCGGATACGAAACGATCCAGACCGGCGCCCTGCAGGGCAGACTGTAGATAGCTCGACTCCTGGCCGGAAGCCATCAACATGCGGTAACCGGCGGCGTGGAGAGAGGCCAACACTTCCCGCACGCCGGGAAAAAGCGCATTACACCGGGCGAGCGCCTGGCGCTCTGTATCGACCGCCAGTCGGGCGGCGTTGGGCGGAACGAGCAGTCCCATCCCGCCGAACAGCAACTCCACCGCGCGAGGGCGGACCTCCTCCAGCCAGGCGCAGTAGCCCGCCAGCGGCTTCCGATAGAAGCGGGCGAGATAGTCCTGCTCCAGCGCCTGCAGCATCGCGATGGCGCTTTTTGCCCAGGCTTCCTCCTCGCCGCCGTACTGTGGCGCCAGAACCGCCCCGATCGCCCGCGTGTACTGTGTATTGAACTGGAACTGGTCGCTAAGCGTATCGTCGAAGTCGAGAAGGATAGTGGTCGTTTTCACGTTCGTACCGGCCACGGGATCGTCGCTTTGACTGAGAGGTGTCGGGTATTAAGTCTTGGGACCTAACCCCCAAGATCTACGAGTAATGGTATACCATATCGCCATCGGCCGACACACGGTCCCATGTCCTACGGGCGCACTGACAGAAGCTCGCGGGGCACGAATGGTGGCCATGCAGGCGCTCACCTTCTCGCGGCTTCCCATTGCGCTAATGAATCTATCTTACTTGATGACTGGCGTCAGGGGGCGGGCAACGCAACAATACCGCCGGCGGCACGAGACTATGAAGTCCTGCCTGGTTGGCTCAGTGTCCGTTTCCGCTGTCGGTTTGGGGCGGCGCGAAGGGCGGCTGCGCAGGATTGGCCGGCGCTTGCTGGCTGCCCGCCGCAGGATAGTCCGGGGTCGGCTTGTAGTTCTTGGCCCCTTTCTCCATCCAGGGCGGCACGCCGGGAGTATAGTGGACGCCATAGGGGGTGTGCGGATTGGCGAAGTAGACCATGCCGCCCACCACGCCGGCTACGACCACGGCTAACGCGACGACGATCACAATGGGATTGATTTCCTTCTTCATGGTCGAATCTCTCTTGTGACGGGGTTTCGGGAAAGAGTTGCTAGTTGCTAGTAAAACCTCACCCCCTATCACCACGGGCCTTGCGGCCCTGCCTCTCCTTCGTAAGCAGAGGGGAGAGAAAGGGCGCAGCAAGCAGCGCCCCTACTAGCAACTAGCGACTAGCAACTAGCTACTGATTTACTGGCGCTTATCCCACATACCGTTCGGCCAGGGACCATCCGGCGGATCGCGCTTGGTCGGATCGGTCGTCTGGTCGCCCTGCGGCGTGCGGGTCTGGTTCTCGCGCATCCACTTGGCGTGACCATCGCAGAGGGCATAGTTGCTGCCCAGCGAGTGCTCGGTCGCGCCGCCGCCCTGCATGTTGAACTCGCTGTAGTCCCAGAAGACTTCTGTCGCCCAGCCTTCACTCCACTGATGGTACCAGTTGGGCCGCTCCGCGACGAAGATCGTGGTGGCCGGCGCCGGGATGGTCGCCTCCGCGGAGGCCGCCGGAGACATCAGGTAGCTATACGAGTTGCTGCTCCAGCCCCAGTCGGATTGCGGCCAGCGGAAGTTCTGGCTGTAGGTGACTGGGATGGCGGGCTGGGAGGGATTGGCCGCATCCTGGCCGCGACTCCAGGCATCGTCCGGGCACTTCCAGATCTGCTTGTTCTTGATGTACGGATCGACCGCTTGATGCCAGGGAATCCACTGAGGCGACCAGCCCCAGGTCCAGCTATGCACGTCATCATAGTCCTGGACATACATCATTTCTCCCAACATGACCTGCTTTATGTTGGAGAGGCAGCTCGTCGCGCGGGCTTTCTCGCGCGCCTGAGCGAAGACGGGGAAGAGAATCGCGGCCAGTATGGCGATAATAGCTATGACCACGAGTAGTTCGATGAGCGTGAAACCGCGTTCACGCCGTTTCCATGGGAGCATCCTCAGTTCTCCTTTCTTGTCTTCAGGTGTGTGTTCTCGCCGGGGCAGGCCCCAGCGTCGTGCCGGGTAGAAGGCTCACGGGCAGCGCCTCTTCACGGACGCCGGTGGCGTGGCCGGTAATATACTGGTCGAGCAGATGGACGGCGGCATCAGCGACGGCCTGGAGGTCTACCTTCACCGAAGCCGCCAGATGGCGCGTGGTGGCAGGCCAGTAGACACCGTCGTAGCCGATAATGGAGAGTTGTTCCGGGACCGCAATGTCCAGGGATTCGCAGTGTTCGAGAACCCAGTAGGCGACCCGGTCACGCCAGCAGAAGATCGCGGTGGGCGGGTCCGGAGCGCACAGCAGGCTTTCCAGCAGCGGCCGCATATTCCCGTGCAGCGCCTTCACATGGTCGTCCGGGATCGAAACGCCGTGCGGCTGCAGGTACGTACCCAGCAGGTGCGCGCGTTCCTGGGCGTCGCTCAAAGCTTCCCCTTCTTCCACGATCGCCGCGATTCGCGTATGCCCCAGCGACACCAGCGTCTCCGCCACCTGGCGCATGCCGGATTGGACGTCGTCTTTGACCGAGGACAGCTTCCCCTCCGTATCTCGCGCGCCCAACAGCACCACGGGCAGCCGGGAGGCGCGCAGCAGAGGCAGCAGCGGCTCCGAGGGCAGCGGCGCAAAAAGGAGCAGCCCGTCCGCGCGCCCGCCGTAGAGGGCGCGGTAGGTCTCCTGGGGCGAGCGGCTGAAGTCGCAATGCACCAGGACATCGTATCCATAGCGCCCGGCCGCAAGCTCGATCGCCGTGGAGAGCTGGTCCATGTAAATATCGTTCACCCCGCGATGCCGGAACGCGTTAAAGAACGAGAGGACATGGGTGCGTCCCCGCTGCATGGAGCGGACCAGCAGGTTAGGAACGTAGTCCAAGTCCTCGGCAGCCTGCTTGACACGCCGGTACGTCTCCTCCGAGATACGGTGCTGGCTCGCCTTGCCGCCCAGCACCAGCGAGGCGGTCGCCAGGGAGACCCCGGCGCGCTCGGCTACCTGATTGAGAGTTGTCCGCACGTTCCTGGCAGGGCGCATGATATCCTCGGTGCTAAAATACTTTAGTCCCCATTATATAAAAGTTTTTTTCGCCTGTCAAGGGGTTTGCTCAAGTATTTTAGCAAAATTTTTATGACTGTCCGCTTTTTGGCTTCGGAAAGCGTGTGTGAAGCGCGCCCGGCGCGACTGCGCCTCCCTGCGAGGGACTTTCGTCCCTCGTACAGCAAAATTTTCTAGACCGAACGGTTCCGATAAGCGCGCGGACTCAGACCGGTCAGGCGCTTGAAGCGCTGCGTGAAGTAGAAGGGCCAGATGATGAACGGCTGGCGGAGCCGTCTCCCATTTGGGCAACATTCGGTATCCTTTTAGCAGAAAATTATAGCTTTTCAGCAGCTTTTAGCCTTCTCAGCGCCTTCAAACAGGTGTATATTAAAGGAGCCGGCCTGATTTCCTGTCGGAGCATCCATGGTGGCCAAGGACCTGAAAAGGAGACCTCTATCGTATGGTGATGGCAACTGCATCCCTGCTGACCGAAGAACTGGTAAAGCAATTTCATAAAAACGGCTATCTGATCCTGCGCCAGTTTTTTACGCCGGAGGAGATAGACGAGATCCGGGAGACGTTCATGGCGCAGAATGCCGATGGGCCGGTGCCGGGCCTCTCAGAGATCAGTGCCAATTATGCGCCCAGCGATCCGCTCTCCTTCTATCCACGCATGATGCATCCACACCGCCATCCCGAGCTGCCGGTCGGCCCGCTGTCCCTGCGTTGCATGCTGGATGCGCGCATCGAAAGCGTGCTGCGCGCTCTCTTCGACGACGAGCCGGTCGCCGCGCAGAGCATGTTCTACTTCAAGCCGCCGGGAGCGCGCGGGCAGGATCTGCATCAGGACAACTACTACCTGCGCGTCAAGCCGGGCACCTGTATCGCCGCCTGGTTGGCGGTGGATAAAGCCGACCCGGAAAACGGCGGCCTGGTCGTCGTGCCCGGCTCCAGCACGCTGGACATCGTCTGCCCGGAGCGCGCCGATCCGTCCGTCTTCTTCACCACCGATCACGTCTCCGTTCCGGAGGGCCTGGAAGAGGTTCCGCTTACGCTGGAGGCCGGCGACATGCTCTTCTTCAACGGCAGCCTGATCCACGGCTCCTATCCGAACCAAAGCGAGCGCTTCCGCCGCGCCTTCATCTGCCACTACGTGCCTGCCGCCAGCGCGGAAGTCTCGCGTGGTTATCGTCCGCTTTTGCGCTTCAACGGGGAAGAAGTCGCCATGAACGATGCGACCGGCGGCGGACCCTGCGGCGTCCCGCACGAAAACCTCGCTCCACACTGATCCCCTTGCCCTCGTACAATTTTATGCTATCATAGTGATAACATACCGAAATGGATGGAGGGCTATAGCTATGTCTCAAGTACTGGTACGCGAGGTCGATCCTGTTGTCCTTGAGAAGCTGAAAGCGCGCGCCATGCACAATGGTCGCTCCCTGGAAGCCGAGTTACGCGTCATTTTGCGCCAGGCCGCCGGCGTCGATATGGAGGCCGCCCTGCAGGAATTGAAGCGTATTCAGGCGGACTTTGCCGGCCGTACTTTCTCCGACAGCACGGAGTTGTTACGAGAAGATCGGCAGCGTTGATGACTGCCGCTGCCTCGCTGCCTGTAGACGTGGTGGTGGATGCCAGTGTCGCCATTAAATGGCTGCTGGTCGAAACGAACTCACCAGAGGCGCTTAAGCTATTGGCTGGTACAACGATCTTGCATGCACCGGACCTTTTGTTGCCGGAGGTCGGCAATATCCTTTGGAAGCGGGTGCGGTCCGGTGAAATATCCGCAGAAAAAGCGAAGGAACTGCTGGATTGGCTCTCCAAACTGCCGATCCTGCTCTATCCTTCTCAGCCGCTTATGCTGGCGGCCGTAGAGATCGCCTGCCAGTACGATCGTACGGTCTATGACAGCCTCTATATAGCCCTGACGGTTCAGAAAGGCTGTGTGCTGGTCACTGCCGATGAAAAGCTCAGGAATGCCTTCACCGGCACAGCTTTGGATTCCCACTTGGTTTTAGTGCAGACACTTTGAAAGGTGCCAAACAATGCTCTTTATGGTCATCGAGCGATTTCGGGACCGTAACGCCGAGGCCGTCTATCGCCGCTTTCGAGAGAAGGGACGCATGCTGCCGGACGGTCTGAAATATCTCGATAGCTGGGTAGAAGCCAACTTCGACCGCTGTTTCCAACTGATGGAGTGCAATGATGTGCGCCTGCTCCAGCAGTGGGTCGTGCAGTGGCAAGATCTGGTCGACTTTGAGATCGTTCCCGTCGCGACCTCGAAAGAGGCCAGTGACGTTATCGGCCCACTGCTTTGATACCGAATCTGCCCCTGTCTGGAAAAAGCCCGTAGCAGCAAACGCCTCCAATCCGCGCAGGACTCTCTACCACCTCAGCTACAACCGTGCGAAAAGGAACCGGATTTCATGCGCCTTAGAAGAAGAAGACAGGTTCTTTGTCACCTGCTCTACTATTGTTTTCCAGCGCTGCTGGTCGCTCTGCCGGGTAGCGTCAGGGGAAGCGGTAGGCAGGCGTCGGCGCAGGTCGTTACAACCGGGACGCTATTGGTCTCCCTGGATGCGCGCGATACCAGCGCAGGCACGGCGACCTGGGAGAACACCGGCTCTCTAGGCGCATTTCATCGGGTCGGGGCGCCGGTCATGCGTACCATGCAGGGCGCGCGCGCCGTCTGCTTCGACGGCATCCACGACGCTTACCAGGGTCCGGCGTCTATACCTGTCATCGAGGGGCAAGGCACGCGCAGCATCGAAGTCTGGGCCTATGCGTCCGCGATCGCTGCCGGCGAGGAGACGCTGGTCGCCTGGGGCCGCCGTGGCGGGCCGGCGGGCGCCAACATGGAGTTCAGCTATGGGCGCAGCCCGAACTATGGCGCCGTGGCGCACTGGGCCGCCGATATGGGCTGGAACGGCGTGCCGGCGCCCGGCCAATGGCATTATCTCGTTTACACCTACGACGGCACGACCGCCCGCATCTACGACAACGCGGCCGAGAAGAACGCGCTTCGCGTGCGTCTGCGCACCGCGCCCGGCTACAGCGTCAACGTGGGCGTCCAGAACAGCGCGCAGGGCGGCCTCCAGTTTATCAACGAGTATAATGGCGAGTCGATGGGCGGTAAGCTCTGTATTGCCGAGGTGCGTGTCGAGACGGGCGTTCTGACAGCAGAGCAGATCCGCCATAACTTTCAAGCTGAAGCCCAACGCTTTGGGGCGACCGCGCTCACCTCCGCGCGTGACCTGCTCCTGAACTCGGGAATGTTGCGCTTAACAACCAGGTCCCTCACGCTACAGGTATCCAAAGCCACCCAGGAAGCCTTCTCCCTGATGCCGGTCGGGACCCGCTTCGATTTCCTGCCCTCCGACCGGCTGGAGGGGCGCGCCTTCGACGGCTTTTATCAACTGGGCGACATTGATTTCCGTACGCAGACGCCCGGCGGCTCCTGGCAGTCCTTCTCGACGGCGGCGCATCACGCGCCAGTCCGCCCGCTCCCGCTGGCCGGAGGGCTTGCGGCGGATTTAGCGCCTTCCCTCGGTCCGGGCTGCCCGCTGCAGGTGACGCGGGAATGGATCGCGCAGGACGGCGACCTGGTGATGCGCTTCGTTTTGCGCAACCCGACGGCGCAGCCGGTCACGCTGGGCGCGTTCGGCGCGGCGATGGTCGTCAACAACATCCTGACGGGCCGCTCGCTCGAAGAGACGCACGAAAAATGCGCCTTCGCCGATCCTTACGTGGGCGGGGAGGCCGGCTACCTGCAGGTCACCCGCCTGAACGGCAAAGGGCCGGTCTTGCTCGTTCTGCCGGAAAAGGGGACCGGCTTCGAGGCGTACCGCCCGCTCCACGATGACCCGACGCCGCGCGATGTCACCTTCGAGGGCTTTTATGAGTGGACCGTCCATTCTCGCGCCTATGCCGAAGATGAGTGGAAGTTCGCGCAGGAGGAGTGGAACACGCCGACCGAGCGCGTCCTGCAGCCCGGCGAAAGCGTCTCCTACGGGTTTCGCTTCGTTTTAGCGCCCGGCGTGCGCGGCATCGAGCCAACGCTGATTTCCCGGAAGCGCCCGGTCGTAGTCGGCATTCCCGGCTATGTGCTGCCCACCGACCAGCAGAGTGCATTGTTCGTCCACGCGCCCTCGGCCGTTCGCAACCTCCGCGTCGAGCCGGCGGGCGCGCTACGGATCGCGGCAGCCGGCAGGACCGTCCACGGCTGGCTGAGATATGCGCTCACAGGCATCCAGGCGGGCCGTTGCCGCCTGACCCTCACTTATAGGGATGGCGTCCGCCAGTTCGTCCACGTTTTCGTCACGCCGCCCGCCGCCGAGCAGGTCCGCCGCTTCGGTGCGTTCTCGGCAGCAAATCAGTGGTTCACCGATCCGATCGATCCTTTCGGGCGCACCTTCTCCTTTATGCCCTACCTTCTCACCATCCACCGTCAAGTCCTGCAGCACCCGGCGACCTGGATGGTCGGCTTGAGTGACGAGATGGGCGCCGGACCCAACCTGGCGATGGCCGTCAAGAACCTCGGCCAGCCAGACCCGCAGCAGATCAAGATGTTGGAACAGTATGTAGATCATGCGCTCTGGGGCCGCCTGCAATATCCCGACTACGGCGTCCGCGCGAGCCTCTTCTACTACGATCCGAAAGCGTTTCCGAACTACTACATCATTCGCAGCGGCTGGGACAAGGCGCGCTCCGAGACCACCTGGCGCTCGTTCAACTATCCGCACCAGGCGGCGATCTACTGGTGCCTCTATCGCCTGGCGCGCGACCATCAGGGACTAGTGACCGCGCATCCCTGGAGCTGGTATCTGCGGCAGGCGTATCGCACAGCGATGGCGATGGGTACGCATGCCGGCCCACCTCCCGGCGGCCTGCAGCAATTCGGACAGATGGTCGGCGACGTTTATCTGCGCATCATTGAGGATTGCCGGCGGGAGGGATGGACGAAAGAGGCAAACGATTTGGAGGGCTATGAACGAATCCGCGCGGAGCACTTCCGTTCGCTGCAATACCCGTATGGCAGCGAGATGCCCTGGGATTCGACCGGGCAAGAGGAGGTCTATCTCCTCTGCCGCTATTTCGGCTTCGACGACAAGGCGCAGATGACCGTGAATGCCGTGCTGGCCTACGATCCCACGGTCCCGAACTGGGGCTATAATGGCGCGGCCCGGCGCTACTTCGACGAAGCGGTCAACCAGACGGAGTGGCCGGACATCATGCGCCTGCTCCACCACTACGGCGGCGGCATGAACGCCATTCCCGTCCTGGCGTCGTATCGCGACCATCCGGACGACTTCTACCTGCTGCGCGTTGGGTACGGCGGCACGCTGGGCGCCCTTACAGACATCGACGATGAGGGGTTCGGATCGCAGTGCTTCGACCCGGATCCGGCCATCATGCGCTTCGACCCCTATGTCGGCGACTACGGCATCGAGTTCTATGGCTTCGCCTATAACACAGGCGCCTACATCGTCCACCATCCGGAGTTCGGCTGGATGGGCTTTGGCTGCAATATCACGCCGCAGGGAGCGCGTATCGCGGTCACGCCCTGCGACGCCTTCCGCAGCCGTCTCTATGTCGCACCTTTCGGTCTCTACCTGACGCTGGATGCCGGAACGTTCCAGCGTGCCCTTATTGATCCCGCTCACAAAACAGTCCGCCTTACGCTATCTCCACGAACGTCCGCGACACCTACGGCCTTGCTTCGCATCCAAACCGCCAGATCGCAAGCCCGATCACACGCCTTCGCTCCCACACCAATCCTGGCTACCGTTCGCGGCGCTTACGCCATCCCGCTTTCGGAAAGACCGGTCACTATCCTCCTGCGTGCGGTCAAGTGACCGGCCTGTACAAGCGGATGTATCCCTTAATCGGAGTTCCAAACATAACGGGTGTCTTTCTCAGAAAGCGGGATGGCAGCCGCACAGCCGCGAAGTGTCAGATGCTCCAGCCCGGCGCGCAGCTCCGCTTCCGGCAGCTTGAGATGCTTTGCCAGGAGAGCCGGCAGAGCATATTGGGCGTGGGGCAGATAAGCCAGTAGGAACTGCTCCAGGGCCTGTGCGCGCGTCATCTGCTCTGCGGCCTGCACGTGCTGTGGATACTGTTGCGCGACCAGCGCGTGATACATCTCCTCATCGTTTTTGGAGAACACTTTCGCGAGGAGGAGTCGGGTATCCAGTTCCTCAACTGCCTTCAGATAGGCCGCGCGCTCCGATTTTCCCATCGGAAAACCGGCCTGCCGGCGCAGCTCGCCTGTACTCAGCGCCGTGCCCCCTGCCTGCAGTGCCTCGCCGATCCGAAACGCATCCCGCGAAAGCTTGCCGGCCTCATAAAGCTCCTCCAGCGGTCGCAGTTCGCCGCGAAGGCGGAGCAGCGCCGGCAGAAGGTCCCAGCGGACCCAGGTCGGGCGGCTGCGCACGATGGCCGTATAGAAGGCCGCCTCCTGCCTGCCGAGATACCACCGCCAGGTATAGACCTCGCCGGAAGGGCTGTCCCACTCTGAATCAGTCTTAGTCTCCGGATCGCCCATGTAGGCGGAAAAGAGATTGGGAATCTCGGAAGAGACCGGATACAGGGTCTCCATGCCTACCTCCTCGATCAGCGCCACGGCCTCTTGCGGCGACTGTATCCGTGTTTCGGGCGTCTGCCGCCAACATTCCAGACGGCGTACTTGATGCTTGTCCATGAGAATTCTCCTAAAATCAGGCAGACGTCGCCTCGGCATACGCGAAGATATAGCCATTGCAGTCCTTGAAGGAGAACTCCTTCGCGCCGTAGAAGGTCGTGTGCATCGCCTGCACGATCTCGACTTTGCCCTGCAGCTCCGCATGGAGGGCGTCGATGTCCTCGACAACAGTGTAGAACGTCTGCGAAGTCCCGATCGGCACGTCCTGTAGGGCCGGTATCTCCTCCGCCATACTCTGCCGCGATTGAAACATCAGCGTCACATCGTCTCGCTTCAATTCGGCCCATACCGCCGCGCCCTGTTCTGGGTACTTGTCTTTCAGCGTGAAGCCGAGATGATCGATGTAGAAGGCGATAGTGCGGTCGACGTCCTCAGTCATCAGGTTGGGAGTGATCTGTTTCAGCATGGTCGTTTCCTCCATATCGGTGTTGGTAGTTAGAGGATACGGCAGGCGTGTGACAACCCTATGGCAACAGCAGATAGCGATCACGAATATTTTTCTAAAATCTTGCGCGCCTCTTCGGCCAGCCGCTTTTGCAGAGAAGGCGGCTCCAAAACGCGCACCTGCCCGCCCCAGCCGAGCAGCCACGGAAGCACCTCATTCTCATGGCGTGCCCGCAGCGTCACCAGTACGCCCTCCGGCGTCTCCTCCGTCGCCGCGATATAGAACGAGCGAGACTCTTTTACCCAGGGCGTGACCGAAGGATCGAACAACGCCCGGATCACCACACGGCGCTTCTCCTCAGCCTCGATCCGCTCCATACGAAAACCCGGCGGGCGCGCGAACGTCTTCTCCAGCACGTTTAGATGCCGCATGCGGTCGAGGCGGAAGTGGCGTATCTCCCGGCGGGTGTGGCAGTAGGCGGTCAGATACCAGGTATCGGCGGCAAAATAGAGGCCATACGGATCGGCGTCCCGCACGCTCTCGGCGCTGTCGCCCTCATCGGTAAAGCGCGTGTGGTAGGAGAAGCGGATCGTCTTCTGCTCCAGAAGCGCCCGGCGCAGCTGCTGCACCGCATCCGGATGGCGGGTCTCGTCGGAGATAGAGAGAATGTTGCTGCGCAGATACGCCACCTGCTCGCGCAGGGTCTCCGGCAGGACCACCTCGATCTTGCGTCCGGAGGACTGCGCGGCGAGACGGTACTGCGCGTCGAAATGGCGGGCGATGAAGTCGCTGCCGAGCAGTAGCATAGCCGCCTCATCCTCCGTGAAACTCAAGGGTGGGAGGAAGTAGCCTTCGATCAGCGCGTAGCCGCGGCCCGGAACGGAGATCAGCGGCACGCCGACCTCACACAGGGCCTCCATATCACGATAGATCGTGCGCTTGCTCACCTCGAACGTGGCCGCCAGATCCTCCGCGCGCCGCGTCCGCTTGCCCTGCAGCTCCAGTACGATCGCCAGCAGTCTGTCCATGCGATTCATAGAATTTCTCTTCGGTAACGATTGCCGGCTAGTTCGCCAACGAATACGGTTTGTCCTTGCAAGGCGTCGAGCGGCTCTGTAGGATGTATACTTTACATGGAGGAGATCATGTACATTCCGGCCTGGTTTCGAGAAGAGGATACAAGCGTTCTGCACGACTTGATGCGCCAGCACAGTTTCGCCACACTGATCACGACGCCGGAGGGGCGGCCTTTCGCCAGCCACCTGCCCTTTCTTCTGGATGCGGAGCGCGGCCCCTACGGAACGTTGTGCGCGCACATGGCGCGGGCCAACGCTCAGTGGCGGCATTTTGAAGACGGCCAGGAATCGCTCGTGATCTTCCAGGGACCACACACCTATATCTCGCCCTCCTGGTATGCGGACCATCTGAGCGTACCCACCTGGAACTACGCGGTCGTTCACGCCTACGGCAAGCCTCGTCTGCTGGGCGAGGCCGAGACCCGCGCCTTGCTAGCCTCCCTGGTTGAGACCTTTGAGGCGCCGCTCGAGCCGCCATGGAGAATGGACAGCCTCCCGGAGGAGACCATTGCCAAAATGCTGCGTGGACTCGTCGGATTCGAGATCGAGATCGCACGGCTGGAAGGCAAGCTCAAGCTCAGCCAGAACCGGTCGGAAGCCGACCAGGAGCACGTCGTCGAGGTCTTACAAGCCAGCGGCGACCCAAATGATGCTGGAGTCGCCGCCTGGATGCGCCGGGTTCGGAACGCAGGCCCGTCCGATTAGTCCATCTGAGATTCCGACCTGGCCGTCAGCGTCTTCCTAATAGCGTTTCCAGTCCGTTTGGCGGAAACAAAGCTACTGCCAGGCTTCGCTCCCAACAAAATAAGCTCGCTTCCAGGAGGATTGACAGCCCGTCGCCCGTATAAGTTCCGCTCGAAGCCAGGAGAGAATCGGCGGCAGATCTCGCCGCCAGGGAATGTGAGGAGGCCATCCATAAGGGGGATGAACGCCACAGGCCCTCTCTGCTAGCAGAGAGGGCCTGTGTATCACCTATGCCGCCCGAACGGGAGGCTATGGGGTCACGTGGACCTTGAAGGTCGTCGTCGCCGGCGGCTTGAGGCCGTAGAGATCGCTGGCGGTGACTGTCACCGTATAGTCGCCCGGTTTGTAGTAGGTATAGGTTACGGAACGGCCCACGCGCTCCTCGACGATCTGACCGGGAGTGGTGCCAAAGTCCCAGGAGTATTTGAGCGGCGTGCTGCCGGCGTGCGCCATCGCGGTATAGCGATAGGCCTGGTTGCGCGGAACCGCAGGCGCATCCGGCATCGAATCCATCGTGATTGGCGTGGAATCGTCCACCACTCGAATTTCTCCGAGATTGAGCGTGCCGGGCTGATCGCCGAAGATACGGATCTCTTTGATCTGGGCGCCCGCCGGAAGGCCTTTAATGGCGGCGATAGGAATATCGACCAGACGCCAATCGCCATCCAGGGGAGCGTATGTCAGCGGCAGCATGGTAGCGATCGTCTGATTGTCCGTCGTCACCAACTGCAAGCGCAGGTTCTGGATGGGCTTGGCCGGCTCTGTCCGCCGCTGTACGGTCTGCTGGGTGCCGTTGGCTCCTCCCGCGGCTCCCCCCTTACCAAGACCGCCAAATCCACCAGGAGGGCCGCCGGGAGAACCGGGAGGGCCACCGAAACCGGAGCGGCCCCCTCCCGCGCCTCGACCGCCGGGAGGACCTCCTCCCAAACCACCCTGACCAAAGCCGCCAGGTCCAAATCCACCAGGAGGACCGCCGGGAGGGCCACCCTGCCCACCAAACCCGCCAGGCGGGCCACCAAAGCCGGAACGGCCACCTCCGGCAGCTCCCCGGCCGCCAGGACCAGGTAATCCTGGAGGACCGCCCTGCCCACCAAACCCGCCGGGCGGGCCATTCAGGCCGCCACGTCCAGGACCGCTCAAGCCCCCGAATTTGCCGCCAAAGCTGCCCGGCAGTCCCTGCTGATTGGTCTTCGAGGGTTGAGTCTCCGGCAGGTCAATGACAAACTGAAGGTAGGCGTTCTTATCCGTGGCGAACGTACCCAGATCCACTGGCCGGGCCAGCCCGATGCGGACGCCCTGATAGAGACCCTGCGTATCGATCTTGAGCGATTCGAGGCTGTCTTTATAGACGAGGTTTTTGTCTTCCTTCGCCGTGCCGCTGCCCCAACTGCCCAGGGTGATCCCGGAATCGCGGACCGGCAGTCCTCCATAGATGGTCGCCCGGGCCGTCCCCTGCGCGCCTGCGGAGGACCCCATAACGAGGCCTCCCGCCAGCGCCAGACCGGCTGGTGCGAGCCAGACGGCCCGGCGGCGCCAGCCGGACGACCTGCTAATCTGTTTCTGCATGCTTCTATTTTCCTCTCCGAGCGGCCCGGGGGCGCACTCTGCTGGAATATGGTTAGCTGGAATGGATCGCGTTTTCATCCGGCCCGGAAGCCGGTCCTGTTTGCGACGCGCGCAGACCGGCATAGCCTGGGACCTGCAGACGCTGGATAGACGTGGCATGGCCGGTATTCTTATCCACGTCGACCAGCACCCCGCACAACTGTGCCTCACCCTCGGCGACTTCAAAGCGCACCGGCAGCAGGCTCGTGAACCGGGCCAGGATCAACTCCCGCTTCATACCAATCACCGAATCGATCGGGCCGGTCATGCCTACGTCGGTCAGATAGGCCGTACCACCGGGCAGGATACGCTCATCAGCGGTCTGGACGTGGGTGTGAGTCCCCACGACCGCGCTGGCGCGTCCATCCACGTACCAGCCCATCGCCTGCTTTTCCGAGGTCGCTTCGGCATGGAAATCGATCCATACCGTGCGCGTCTGCGCGTGCAGAGCTTCCAGGATCACATCGGCGGCGCGAAACGGGTCGTCGACCGGGTCCATGAACGTCCGCCCCTGCAGCGCGGCCACTCCGATCCGCCCGGCGGGGCTTTCGAAGACGCCATAGCCGCGTCCCGGCGCGCCGTCCGGATAGTTGGCAGGCCGCAGCAGGCGCGGCTCTTCATCCAGCATGGCAAAGATGTCGCGCTTGCCCCAGGCGTGGTTGCCGAGCGTGATGACGTCCACCGCGGCCTGCGAAAACAGCGCGCTCGCGATCTCCGGGGTGATGCCGATCCCGCCGGCAGCGTTTTCCCCGTTGAGGATGACGAAATCCGCGCCATGCTCGGCGCGCAGTTGCGGAATCCACTCCTGCGCGGCTTGCCGCCCCGGCTTACCGACCACGTCGCCGACCATCAGGATACGCATTCTTTACCGGATTTGCTTTCTAACCGGTTCCCGACTCTTTAGACGGGATCACGGACATGCATGTTACAGCCCTCACTTTGCGAACTCGACTGCGCGGGTCTCCCGGATCACCGTGACCTTGATCTGACCCGGGTACTCCATCTCCTCCTCGATGCGCCGGGCCATGTCGCGGGAGAGCTTCAGGGCCGCCAGGTCGTCGATCTGCTCCGGCTTGACGATGACGCGGATCTCCCGGCCAGCCTGCACCGCAAACGTCTTTTCGACCCCCTGGAAGCCCGCGCCGATCTCTTCGAGCTTCTTGAGTCGCTTGACATAGGTCTCCAGCGTCTCGCGGCGCGCGCCCGGTCGCGCTGCCGAGATCTGATCGGCGCAGATGACTAGGATCGCCTCCACGGTCGCCGGCTCGACATCGTAATGATGCGCCTCGGCGGCATGGACCACCGCTTCCGGCTCCCGGTTGCGCCGCAGGATTTCGCCAGAGATCAGGGCGTGGGGTCCCTCCACCTCGAAGTCGACGGCCTTGCCCAGGTCGTGCAGCAGGCCCGCGCGCCGGGCGACTCCCACGTCCGCGCCGACCTCTGCCGCCAGCATGCCGCAGATATGCGAGACTTCGATCGAATGGTTGAGCACGTTCTGCCCGTAGGACGTGCGGTACTTCATCTTGCCGAGCAGATGCACGATCTCCGGCGCCAGGCCCGTCAGGCCGGTCTCCAGAACGGCGCGTTCGCCCGCTTCCTGGATGCGCGCCTCCACCTCCGACTGCGCTTTGCGGATGACCTCCTCGATGCGCCCCGGGTGGATGCGCCCGTCGACGATCAGGTTGGTCAAGGCGATACGTGCGACCTCCCGCCGAACGGGATCGAAACCGGAGAGCACGACTGCCTCCGGCGTATCGTCGATGATCAGGTCCACGCCGGTCAGGGTCTCGAAGGCGCGGATATTGCGTCCCTCGCGACCGATGATCCGGCCTTTCATCTCGTCGTTGGGCAGCGGCACGACGGAGACTGTTGTCTCCGAGGTCTGATCCACCGAGCAGCGCTGGATGACCTCCGTAACGATCTGGCGCGCGCGCCGCTCTCCTTCCCGGCGGGCCTCCTCTTCTATATCGCGCATCAGCCTGGCGGCCTCATGGCGGCTCTCATCCTCCACCGCCTTCAGGAACAGGGCGCGTGCCTCCTCGGCGGACAGCCCGGAGAGGCGCTGCAACTCCTGCTGCTGGCGCGCCAGTAACTGATTGAGCTCCTGGTACTTATGGGTGGCCTCGTTCTCCCGTGCTGCGATCTGGTGTTCGCGGGCTTCCAGCCCTTCGGCACGGCGATCGAGGCTTTCTTCTTTCTGGGCCAGTCTTCGCTCTAACCTCTGGATTTCGGCTCGTTTCTCCCGGTTTTCGTTTTCGACTTCAGCGCGCAGCCGGAACGCATCTTCTTTGGCATCCAGCAGAGCCTGCCGCCGGGAGCCCTCGACCTCTTTGAGGGCTTCCTCTTTGATGCGTTGGGCTTCCGCGATCTGCGCCTGTACCAGTTCCTGGACGCGGGACTTCTCCCGCGCCTCCAGCGGACGAACTAAGAGATAGAATCCTAATACCGATCCTAACACCGCAGCAAGGGTAAATCCCAGCGCTACGGCGACCAGAACGTATACCAGTTGAGTGGGCAATCCCTCACCTCCAGACAGCTGCATATTGGCATGAGCCTGCCTCCGTCCGTGAGGTTGAGCGAGGGTTCCGGCATGATTATTCCCGCTCCGGCCTGGGCCACGCCCGCTCCTCGCTTAGTGCCTGCGGGGAGAAAGGGCTGTATCGGGCCTTCCGCCAGGGCGATAGATCGGAATCACCCTGCCAGTGACTGGCTGGACGGCGCGGACAACCGCTGTTGTCGAGCGCCATTCCTGTGCTTACTCCCTCTTATTCGCCATCAATTGGGCCAATACCTGCGTGATTATCTCCCAGGAGAATCCGCGCCGCTGGAGAAACTCGGCCAGACGCCGCTTTTCGGCCTGCAGGGCGCTGCTATCTGCCGTCTCCAGAACTTCCGGATGCCATTTCATGCGGGCCGCCGCCAGGGCGCGCTCCATCTCGTCGGCATCCGCGATAGCGCCCACCGCCTCCTGCAGCGTCTCCTTATCCACGCCTTTGCGCTTCAGCTCGGCGGCCAGGCGCCGGCGTCCATACTTCTTGCGGTCCGCGCGGTCGGCCACCCACGCCTGGGCCAACTGCGCGTCGTCCAGCCAGCCGCGCTCCTCCAACTCGTCAAGCACCGCCGTGACGACTTCCGGCGGGAACTCTGCCCGTGTCAGCCGCCGCTCGACCTCTGCCCGGCTGCGCGCCGTATAGCCCATAAAACGCAAGGCGACCGCGCGGGCCGCCTCTAGCTCTTCTTTATTCATGTTCGCCCCTTCGGGGAGTTGTCAGTTGCCAGTTGTCAGTTGTCAGGAAAATTGGTTTTAACTGGCAACTAACAACTGACAACTGGCAACTAACAACTAGGTTTGCATCGCATCCAACTGCTGGATAAGATGGCTGGCGTCTACCGCGGTGATGCGGCCGTTCTGTACCATCTGGAGAATACGCCGCCGGGCCTCCGCCTGTTGCTCCTGCTCCGGCGAGAGCGCGGGCGCCTCTTCGGATTTGCCCCCGGCCAGACGGGTCTGCACGTTGACCTTGACCTCTTGCGTCTTGTTGCGGACCATATGCTTGAAACCGGACCACGCCTCTTTGGTCGTGTTGCGTGCCGACTCCTTGATAGCCACCTTGCTCATCTCCCAGAGCATCCGCCCGAGATTCGGGGGTACTTGCACGACATAGTGCGTGCCATCTGGACGCTGCATCTGGACTTCCAGCATCGGCTCCTGCGGTTTTGGCTTCGCCTTGCCATCCGCTTTCGCCGCGTTGGAGTTCTCCGACTCCTCAGCAAGCGCCGCCAGCAGGTGTGCTGCTTCGGAGGGCCGCAACGCCCCCTCCGCAACCATCTTGAGGATCCGCTGTTTTTCCGTCTCGTTCATTCTTCGTTTCCTAAGGCCCCCACCCCCGACCCCTCCCCCAAGTTTAGGGGAGGGGGGACTTTGCTGCAAGCTAGTACGCTTTCTCAATAGCTTCTCTTCACCCCAGGTAGAGGTAGAAGAGAGTAGTTATGTTCCCCTTCCTGCGAGCGCAGCGAGCGAACCAGGGAGGCAGGGCCGCTAGGTCCGTGGTGGTAAGGGGGTAGGCCAGGGTGAGATCACACGCTCGTCGAATCGCCGCTTGCTTCGCTTGTCGAATCGCTTTTTACTTCACTGGGCGAGGCACTGCTTGCTTCACTCGTCGATTCGCTGCTGGCTGCGCTCGTCGACGAGGTGCTCGTCGTACTCGTCGAGGAGGCGCTGGCAGCGCCCTTGGCGATGTGTGTGTCTCCGGAGATCGTTTGGACGTTGAGGGTCCCGGCGCCCGTACCGATCTGGCCGGTCCAGAGCGTATCGGTTGCCGTCACATCGTTGGCGTCGTGGTCGCAGTGCAGGTCGCCCGAGGTCGTGCTCAGGGAGACGCGCACGTTGCTGCTCTCCGGTAAGGTAAGGGAGACGTCGCCGGACACAGTGTTGATCTGCATCGTACCCGAAAAGGCTTCCCGCAGCTTCACGCTCACATCGCCGCTAACGGTATGCGCCTGCAGGCGGGCGGCCGTCACGTCATTGGCCTGCGCGCTGCCGGAAACCGCCTTGATGGCGATGTTGCCGTTGGCCTCCGTCAGGCTCGCATCGCCGCTGACCGATTCGACCGTGATGTCCAGAGGCGCCTCCAGGCCGACCCGCGTAACACTGGCGTCGCCGGAGACCGACTTGCACTCGACGCGCCCTCCCTCCACTCGGGAAACCCGAACGTCGCCGCTGGCCGTATTGGCCGAGAGGCCGCGCCGCACGTCCTCCGCCGAAATGTCGCCGCTCTGGCTGGCGACCGTAGCGGCGCCGCCGACGCGCTCCAGACGCAGGTCTCCACTGGCCGTCTCGCCGCGGACGTCGCCGTTCAGATCGTGCAGGCGCAGGTCCCCGGAGCCGGTCACAGCCTCGGCACGTCCGTCCAACTGCGCGATCTCTACCTCGCCGAAGTGGGTGCTGACGCGCGTATTGACGCTGCGCGGCGCGCGTATCTCCAGATCCACCGTTCCTTCTCGGAAACCGTCCGGGGCGCTCACCTTGACGTCCAGGCGGCTATCCGTGCCGTGGACATCGACTTGCACCCGATCGGCGATCGCTTTTAACTCCTCCGAGGGCCCCCAGACGACCTTGCGGACCTGAACCGTGGCCGGTCCATCCGAGATGCCCGTAACGCGCACATTCCCCAAAGAGTTTTCTACGGTCACCATCGCCCCCGGTTCCAGGTGAAACTCCAGGTCGTGGGTATCGGTATGCTCCGGCAGGTTGGCGGTATTCTCCGGGCGCTCGTCCGCGCCGTCCGTCCAAGTCCGGACGCGCGCATTGATGGTCGCGCCCCAGTGCGCCCCTGCGCGCGTGGCGGTGCGCAGTTGCGCCTGCACGCGCTTGACGATCTTTTCCGGCTGCACTTTCGAGACGGCTTTGGAGATTCGCTCTCCGAGGTCGTCCAGGTCGAGCTTGGGGGTTTTGATCTTCTCGAAACTGAAGAAGACGTGTTCGTCTTTCGTCTCACTCTCCCGATCGCCGCCGGGAGAGGTCGCCTCGCCGCGCAGAGCGGCGATAAGCATCTCGGCCTCTTTGGCACTGATCCTGCCTTCCTCCAGCATCTGGAGGACACGCATCACGTTATCGTCCATAGGTTTTCATCCTCTTGAAAGGGGTTGGGTTTTAGGAATTGGGTCTTGAGAGCCTGATACCCAACACCCCATACCCAACGCCAAACGCCCGTCAGGATAGCTCGCGCAGCACGCGGGCCGCCTCATCGGCGCTGACTTCCCCGCGCGCCAGCGCATCCAGTATCTGCCGGCGGCGCTCGGCGGTCTCCGGCGGAGGCGGAGGAGCCGGCTCTGGCGGCCACGGAGACGTCTGCGGTGGCGACGGAAATTCGCCTTCTTCCGATCCGCCGGCAAAGCCCAGCGCGGCCAGCGCGGCGGTCAGGCGATTGCGAACGGTCGGATAGGAGACGCCCAACTCTTTCTCGACGCGGCTCAGGTTGCCCTCACAGCGCAGGAACACTTCCAGGAACGCCAGATGCTCCGTTGCCAGACGGCAGAACCGGCAGCTATCGAACCGGCCTGAAATGCGCGTCTGACAGCGCGGACACGCCAGTTCCGAAACCCCCAGCGCCGACTCACACACAGGGCAGCGCGTCAACATCCGTGCCATCCTTACTCCTCCCTCATTGCCTTCATAGTACGCCCGAATTTCAGAATTGTCAAGTGTTTTTCCATAATCACATTAAAAATTCTTAGTTATACATGAGAAAAAGGCATTTTCAGCGTTCGGTGAGCTAAATAGCGTGATGGCCGGGACGACGGGGCTAAACAGATCAGCCGCAAAAAGCAGCGGGTCCGTAAACGAACCCGCTGCAGATGGCCGGAGGGCGGTCCAACTAGGGCGAACCGGCGACTTTCCAGCCTTGTGGCGGTGTCGCCGAGAGATACGTAGCATCCTTGACCGTAACGCCCGTCATAAACCAGACCGCCATCTGCCCGCTGTTTTTGTTCTGGAAGAGGATGTCTGGATGACCGTCGCCATTATAATCGCCTACCGCCGCCGCTTGCCAGTTCGGGTTCTGGGTGGGCTTGATAAGGACACCATCGCTGGCCTTCGTCCCGTTCATATACCAGACGGCGAGCTGGCCCGTGCTGGCGTTCTGGAAGAGGATGTCCGCTTTGCTATCCCCATTGAAATCGGCCACGCCTACGGCCGTCCAGGCCGGATTTTGCGAGGGGGTGACATAGGCCGCCCCGGTGGCCGTGTTCCCGCTCATAAACCAGACGGCCATCTGACCGGTCGAGACATTCTGGAACAGGATGTCCGGGTGCCCGTTTCCGCTGAAGTCCCCGATGCCGACTGCTTTCCAGGTTGGGCTCTGGCCGGGAACGACATAAGTCCCGTCGACCGCCTGCGCGCCGTTCATATACCAGATGACCAGGCGGCCGGTGGTCATGTTCTGGAACAGGATGTCCGATTGGCGCTTCCCGCTAAAGTCCGCGATGCCGACTGCGCGCCAGCTCGGCGACTGCACCGGAGTGATATAGCTGCCGCCAAGGGCTTTGGAGCCGTTCATGTACCAGGTCGCCAGCTCCCCGGTGGTGACGTTCTGGAGCAAGACATCCTGCAGACCGTCGCCGTTGAAATCTCCGGGCACCGGAGTCACGGCCGTATTATAGACCTTGAGCTCGTCGATGATGCCATAGAAGGGGAAGTTATGGAACGTGTTGGGCCAGCCGCCGTGGTTGCCGATGCCGATGCCCGGATTCGAGTTCGGATCGAGATCGTGGAAAGCCCGTATCCAGGTGTGGTTCAGAGAGACGAGTTGTCCATTGAGCCACAGGTACATCATACCGGTGGCGTCGTCTATGGAAGCTTTGACGAACACCCACTGATTCAGCGGTATCGGCGCAATCACCTCGGCGCCCTGGTTGGCGTTGTTCTCGACCACAAAGCGGATGTTACCGTCCGGACCGACGGCCAGCCAGTAGGGATCGTAGCCCGAACGGTCGTCGCCGCGGAAATAGATCATGCCCCAATCGTGGGACGGTCCCGGCGGATAGCCGAAGGTATTGACCCAGGCGGTGATAGTGATGGATTTGGTCAGCTTGAGCGTATCGGCGTCCGCCACATTGATGCCGCCCGCGTTCCCGTCGATCTCGAAGCCGTCGTTGACGACGGCCGGCACGTAAGTGACGCCGTCATGCGGCGTGCCGTTGTTGCCGCTGATGACATCCAGCGCGTTGTCATCGCCCGGCCAGTAGCTCACCAGGCCATGAATACCCGCAAAGGGAGTGGTGTTCCGAAAGACGGAGATCGTACCCTGATCGCTGTTGGAAGTGACGATATCCGGCTTCCCGTCGCCGTTGAAGTCCCCGACGGCCAGCGCGCGGATATCCGAGCCGCCGGAGGTAAAAGTGATCGGCGCCTTGAACGTGCCGTCGCCGTTGTTCTGCAGGACCGTGAAGTAATCGGTGCCGTTGTTGGGAATCGCCAGATCGGTGCTGCCGTCGCCATCCAGGTCCACCGGCTGCATCTGGTGCGGATACTGGTTGGCCGGATATTGTGGGGAGACCGTAAAGGTGCCGTCCCCGTTGCCGAAGAGGATCGAGACCGTGTTGCTCCAGGTATTGGCCGTCGCCAAGTCTACGATGCCATCATTGTTGAAATCGCCGTAGACGATCTGCGCGGGATAGTTGCCGACGCTGTAGGTGCCCGTATGGGTAAAGTTGCCCATGCCGTCCCCTTTATAGATCCAGACGTCTTCGGAGACGTAGTTGGACATCACCAAATCGACGTTGCCATCTGCGTCGAGATCGAGGGCCTTGATGTGGGCCGGATAGCTGCCGCCGCCATAAAAGACCGCCGGAGCGAACGTGCCGTCGCCGTTATTGAGGAGCACGCACATGTTATTGGAGAGGTTGTTGGAGACGGCCAGGTCCGGATAGCCGTCGTTATTGAAGTCCCCGGCGCAGATGCCGTAGGGCTAGGTCCCGACCGGATAGAGTTGGACGGGAGCGAACACGCGATTGCCTTTATTGATGAGGACCGCCGCTTCGTTTCCGCCGGCCACGGCGGCGACCAGGTCCGGCTTCCCGTCCAGGTTGACATCGACGTCGAGGATTTCCCAGATGGCCGCCCCTACGTCGTAGTTGACGGGAGGCTGGAACGTGCCGTCGCCGTTGCCGTAGAGAATGCTGATCTCACCGCCGTTGGCGATGGCGATATCGAGATTGCCGTCGCCATCGAAATCGGCGACGTGCGGGGCGTCCGCTTTCTGCCCGACGGTGTAATTGACCGGCGCGGCAAAGGAGATCTGCGCCGCGCAGGGCCGCCCGGCAGCCCCCAGCAAGAGAGCCGCGAAAAGAAAGAGTCCGGTCCGGACCACTCTGATTCGATATAACACGATTTCCTCCTAAGCTTCTAATCCTAATAGCGCTTATTAGGGTAACTATACCATGCGGTGTATCCTTAGTATGGGGATCCGTCTTCATTATAGCGAACCTTCCGTTACACTATCGTTACAAGCCGTCTGAGCGGCCTTGACGAAGTTCATTTATCTGGCGAGGGAAGTGATGGAGTGGAAAGCGGCGTGGATATGGGATAGCGGCGAGGCCAATCCCTGGAACTACTGGCTCTGCGCCCGCAAAGCGTTCGAGGCGCCGGAAGGCGCAGACCTCGACACAGCCGTGCTGCATATCACGGCCGATACGCGCTACGTGCTCTGGATCAACGGCGAGCGAATCGGGGAGGGGCCGGTTCGCGCCTGGCCCGCCCACTATCGTTACGACACCTACGACCTGGGCGCCTATCTGCGGCCGGGCCGCAACGTAATCGCCGTCCTGATCCACCACTACGGCGTCGGCACGTTTCAATCCCTGCCGACGCGCGCCGGGCTGCTGGTGCAACTGGAATGGGAAGGGAAACCGCAGGTCGTCACCGACGAAAGCTGGAAAGTCCGCATCAATACGGCCTATCGCGGCCATACGTACGGTGCCGAGTCGCCGCGCATTTCGTGCCAGCAAGGATGGGTCGAGTTCTTTACCGCGCTGGAAGAGCCACCGCATACCTGGATCGATGAGGGTTATCCCAACCCACGCCGCTCCTACAAAGCGGAGAGGTACCGGCCGTTATGGATGTCAAACGCGTTTGACGACAGCCAATGGGAAGATGCTACGGTCATTGGGCCAGCCGGCATGGAACCCTGGAGGAGCCTGCTTCCACGCGATATTCCGTTCCTGACGCACGAGCCACTCTATCCCGCAGCCGTTTTGGAAGCACGTCGGGTACGGCCTCCAGACAGCGTCTGGTGCTTGAATTTACGCCGCAATCTGCTGCCCGGCGACCTCGATTCCGGCCCGAAGTATATTTGCGGTCTGGTCGCCGCTGTCATGATAAACAGGCGAGATGCTCCCGTTGTCGTTACTATCCGCAGTCCGGGAGAGGGATTCAATGCGGCCTCGCGGCTTCGTGTTAATGGCAGAGATATTGAGCGCGTGCGCCATCCTGTGCCTCCCTGGGATAACGGATTTACCTTCTCCTTCGAGGCCCAGCCTGGCGAAAACTTGCTGATGTGGAATGTGACCGGACACTATCACGAGTGGGCGGCCAATTTCGTCATGGAAGGCTCGACACACCATTATCAAGCTATTGATCGGGCCGGTTCTCGCGTCACCTACGGACCTTTCGACTCCGAGAACGCCCCCGACTTTGTAGCGATCTGGAACGCGAAAAATCGGCAAGATCTGCAGCCCTTCCAATCCCACCTGAAATTCTTGACAGCTATCGACCGGGTTCCCAATCCTTTCCTGGCCGTCGCCTATGCGGAGCCGTTGGAAGGAGTGCCTTCCATCGAGAATATCGATGCGCTCTGTACCGCGAACCAAGAGGTGACCCTCATTCCTTACGACGAGGATGGGGCTGCTACCGAGCTGCTCATCGACTTCGGCAAGGTGACAGTCGGATACTGGGAGTTTGAAATCGAAGCCGGCGCCGGGAAAATGCTCACCCTCGTCGGCTTCGAGTCGATTCAGGATGGCGTACGGGACCTCTGCTGGGGCATGAACAACGTCCTGCGCTATCAGACGCGCGAGGGCTGGCAGACCTTTCGGTCTACCGTGCGGCGTGGATGCCGGTACTTGCTCTTGACGATTCATCATCGCCAGCCTTATCCCGGCCAGGCGGCTGAGGAAAAGCGGCCGGTAAGAATCCGGTCCGTCCGCACGATTCTCAACACCTATCCGGTCGTCGAGCGGGGAGCCTTCTCCTGCAGCGACGACCGGCTCAACGCCATCTGGAAGATGGGCCAGTGGACCACGCGCCTCTGCATGGAGGATACGTTCGTCGATTGCCCGACCTACGAGCAGACCTTCTGGGTAGGCGACAGCCGCAACGAGGGCGCCGTCAACCACGTCGCCTTTGGAGACTACGCGCTCACGCGCCGTTCTCTCCTGCTAGCAGCCGAGTCGCTGGAGCGCTCTCCCATCGTGGAGGCGCTGGTCCCAAGCGCGTGGAAGGCGATTCTGCCCTGCTGGAGCTTTCTCTGGGCGCTCGCCTGCGAGGAGTTCTATCAGGTAACGGGCGATCTGGCGTTCGTCTGGGAGATCTATCCGGCGATGGCGCAACAGGCACGCGCCTGCCTTGCCGCCATTCACGATAACGATCTTTTCGCCTTCGACGGCTGGCAGATGCTGGACTGGGCGCCGATGGATGTTCCCAACGACGGCTTCATCACGCACATCAACGCCTGGCTGGTCGAGTCCCTGCGCCGCACGACCCGGCTGGCCGGACTGCTCGGCCATACCGACGATGCCAGGGACTTCCTGGAAGCGGCGGAGCGGGTCAAACGTGGAATCAACGCCCATTTGTGGGATGAGACGCGGCAAGCCTACATAGACTGCCTGCATCGGGATGGAACGCCCAGCCCGGTCGTCAGCCAGCAGACCTATACCATCGTCCTTCTCTGCGACTGTGCGCCCGCCGATAGGCTGGCTTTAATCGAGCCTTATGTGGAGCAGGCGCCAGAGGGATTCGTTCGCGTCGGCAGCCCGTTCATGATGTTCTTTACCTTCGAGGCGCTGGCCCGGCGGGGCGCGGCGGGCCAGCAGCGTATCCTCGACCTGATCCGCGACCGCTGGGGGTTCATGCTCGACCGCGGCGCCACCTGCTGGGAGACGTTTCCAGGGCACGAGCCGGAAGGACGCTGGACCCGCAGCCACTGCCACGCCTGGAGCGCCGCTCCAACCTACTTCCTCTCCGCCTACCAGCTCGGCGTGCGCCCGCTGGAACCGGGGTGCGCGCGGGCCTTGATCGCGCCGGAACCCGCCGATCTGCGCTGGGCGCGTGGGCGTGTGCCCACCCCGCACGGACCGATCTCCGTAGATTGGCAGCGTGAGGAGGACGGTCGCTTCACTCTGAACGTCGCTCTACCGCCTTCTGTCGCAGCCACCGTGCGCCTGCCGGCTCCCTCCGACGGCCAGCCTGACTATGCCCGCATCGAGGCTGAAGGGGGTGCCGCCCACCAGAACTCTCCAGGTGTCTGGGAGATAGACGTGCCTGCCGGCGGCGGAGTACGCATCATTGCCTTTTCCTGATCGGAGGTTATCGGTTTTTGGTGGCGGGCAACTAAAGTTGCGGCGACAAAGACCCGAAGTCCCCTCCGGGGACTCAAAATTCAATAGCTACTTCGCAATGTCTTCCGGTACAGCATGTCCGAAGGACACCCGGCGCGTAGCGCCTCACAGCGAAGGACGAAAGTCCTTCGCGCAGGCAACGTCATTTATTCCATCGCCCTACAGGCCAACAGGGCATCTAAATCATCGAGAGCAGGGACACCACATCGTCTTGCTGATGGGCGATCCACCAGTTGGCGTCGGTCTGGTGGCGCAGTCGATTTAAGGCCGCCTGCGCGGCCAGCACCTGCTCGTGGGTGACCGGCTGATCGGGAACGACGGCGGTATCGCTCTGCTCCTCGGTCAGGATCTGGTTGGCGCGCAGTTGGGTCATATAGTCATCCGCCTGCATCAGAATGTCGGAGCGGATTTCCAGGGCCTGCCCGATTTCCTCCGGCATTCCGACCAAAGCCGGCAAGCCGACTTCGGTAGCGGCCTGCTGGGAGCGAGGCGTTCTGGGCGTCTCGTCCGCAGGCTGCGGCCATATCTTCCTCTCATCCGGCAGCGGTATTCCCGGCTCTTTGTCTGGCATCTCCCGTTCATCCTCCAATGAATTTCAAATACGACGGCTGGTAACTCGAATAAGGTTCCCTGTTATCCTTCCAGGCTTCGTAATGAGTAGGGCCCGTGGATCGTGGATTCAGTAGTCTCCGCCACCGCCGAAATCACCGCCCCCGGAGTCACCTCCTCCGAAATCGGAACCGCCAAAGTCACCGCCGGAATCCGTGCCGCTGAAGTCCGTCCCTCCAAAATCAGCGCTGCCGAAGTCACTGCCGTCCGCGTTCGGGTCGAAATCAACGCTGCCGACGTCGCTGCCATTCCCAGCATTGACGCCGCTATAATCGGCATTGCCGAAATCGCCGGAGCCATAACCAGGATCGACCGGATAGCCTGCCATCGGGTCGTTGGTGGCGTAGCCCGTCGGGTTGACGAAGATAGGATAGGCCATTGGATAGGGGTTGGAAAGGATCGTGCCGAGCAGCAGCCCGTCCCACATACCGCTGCCGTAGCCATCGTAACCTCCGCCGTAAGGTGGCATATAAACCACCTGCGTGCCGCTGTAGTCGCGATAAGGGTCGTAGCTGCGGGAGGCGTACCAGGGCAAGCGTCGCCCATCCGCCTCCACCGTGCGTACCTCCGGAGTCGCGCCTTTCCGGATGATCTGGACGCACTCTGCGCAGGCCAGCACCTTGCGCCGCTGGCCGTTGAGGGTGATGGTGACCGGGGTGAGATCGGGAATGCGGGCAGGACGCGAGCAGAAGAAGCAGGCCCCCCGCTCGTTTTCCGGAATGGCGCCGGCCCGCACATCCGCAGCCACCGGCGCCGCCTGGGAAGATGGCTGCCCGGTCGCCGAGACCGGCGTCGCTTTATAATCCGTTCCCTCTATAGCGACTGCGAGGCCGGTGCCGCCGGTTGCGCGGTCGATATCCTGGCGGCAGAGATCCACCTTCTCTTTAGCCTGCTCCAGCAGCGCCTGCGCGCGGCCGTAATCGTCCGGAGAGGAGGCCGACCGTACGATCCCATTCGCCTGCTCCAGGAGTGCCGCCGCCTCCTGTCGCGCCTGCCGTGCCGCCTCTGCATCCGCCGATTCGGGCAGAAGGTCTAAGTAGTTGTCGGCGTAAGAGACTCCCTCGACCACCTGATTATGAAGCGCCTGGACCGGCGCGCGGGCCGCATTCATAGCCTGGGCTTTTGCCGCTGCTTTGCGGCCAATCCAGACCACCCCGCCGACACCCAATCCGACCGGCAGCAGCCACCAGTAGTCGGCCAAGCCTCCTCCCCCGCGCGGCGGCTCCCGGTACGGATTTCCACCAGGGGCCGGCTGTATCGCTCCCGTACCCGATCCCTGGGCCGTGCCGGTGATGGCCGATTCCAGCGCCCCGACCGCATCCCCGATACCCCGTTCCGGATCGTTGTAGACTTCATTTTTATACTGCGCCAGAATAGAATCGATCTGCTGAGAGTCCAGAGCCGGTGTGACCGCAGACATTCCGCGATGGTCCACGATGAGCAGAAGGCCCCGGCCCATACCGAGATAGTCGTGCAGCGCCTGCGCATAACGGGCGCGCGTGCCAAAGCGGGCGCCGCCCGCCGGAAGCTGGGAAACGACCACGATCTTGACCGGAAGGTCTGCCGGAGCCTGCGTGGTCAACGATTGGAGAGCCGAAGCATCGACCCGGTCGCGCAGTGTCCTGCCGATGTAGACATTCTGATGGGTGAGCGCCTGTGCCAGGGGATCCGTAGCGAAGTAGCTGCGAGTGTCCTGATACTGTGCCCAGGCGGGCGTGAGAAAGAAGAGACCGAACAACAGAGCAATCCCAAGAACTTTACGCATTCTTCCCCTCTCCTTCGCTGGCGTAAAAATAAACCACCCGTTCGCTTCGCTCAGTAGAGACACAGAGGCACGGAGGAAGAACAAAAGGAGAAAAGCAAGGAAAAAATTCCTTTTCCTCTCTTGCTTTTCCTCTTTGTCTCTAGCGAAGCGGGTGGTTCAGTTTCCACTCAGTCGCGGGAGGCGGTCAGGCCCGCGATCAAGAGGCCGAAGCCCACAAGCACGTTGGAGGCGACCCAGGGCAGCATCTGCCACGTGCCCACCTCCGGACCGATCAGTGCGGTGCCGCGCAGGAACTCCCAGCCCAGATGCAGCGTGAACCCAAGCGCCATCCATCCGAGCAGCCGCTTCTCCGTCTTGCCCTCCGCGCCCATGAGCAGCAGCGCGCCGGGAATGAGCACGCTGTGGCCGATCAGGTTGAGATGGGAGCAGACGCCCAGGTAGCCGGTCAGCCAGTCGGGGAGCAGCAGTCCCAGCGACAGCGCGGCGGTCCCCCAGAACGGATAACCCAGGTTGCTGCCCGACTTCTGCCGCAGGCGCCCGATGGCGATACAGCCGGCGAACAGGCCGAGGACGAACCAGAAGCGCGCCACGCCATCGTCATAGATGTTGGCCGCCAGTTTGGCTGCCGCTCCGGCATCCACGATGCCCGCGCCATATTTGTTGCGCGGCCCTTGCTTCTGTGCCGACTTCTGGAGAATGCAGCGGACGTCGTCCGGGTCCTTGATGCCCTTCGATTCGATCAATGCGGCGACGGCGGCGACGTGCGGCGAGGCCATCGAAGTGCCCTGGAACGCATAGTAGTCGTCCACCAGGTTGCCGTTCTCATCGGAGAAGACCGTGTTCTGCAGGATGCCGCCCGCATCGCCGCCCTTCTGCTTGTCGCCACCGGGAGCGGCCACGGCGATCTCTTTGCCCCAGGTAGAATAGAACGCCAGCTCGCCATCCGGCCCGACCGAGGAGACGGCGATGCAGTCTTTGAACGCCGCCGGATACCCCACGCCCTCGCGACCGGAGTTGCCCGCCGCGCAGACGATGGTGACGCCTTTCTGGTGCGCGTACTCGCACGCCGACTGCATGACCTTATCGGGGAACGGCCCGCCCAGGCTCATGTTGATGACGTTGGCGCCGTGGTCGGCGGCCCAGCGGATGGCCTCGGCGATCACGTCCGAGCGTCCGCCGCCGCTGGCAGACAGCACCTTGAGCGGCATGATGGTGGCCTCGAACGCCAGGCCTGCCACGCCCTCGTTATTGTCCGTGCTCTCCGCAATGGTCCCGGCGACGTGCGTGCCGTGCCCGTTGTCGTCGTTGGGCATGCCGTCGCGGCTGATGAAATCGTAGCCCTTTGTGAAACTTGTGTCGCCGAAGTCGCGGGCCTGCTTGCCCTTCTTCGTGTCCGCGTACGCCACGCCGGTATCGATCACGGCCACGACCACGCCCTTGCCCTTTGTGACCTCCCAAGCCTCTTCCGCTTTGACCATGCGGAAGTTCCACTGCTCGTTATAGCGGGGATCGTTCGGCTTCCAGCGGTTGGTATCTTCGGCGGGCGGCTCCGCGGAGGGCGTGGGATCCGGGCTCTGGCTGGTCATCGTCTCAGGCTCATCGTAGAAATGGACGATGTCGGCGGTCTCTACGCGGGAGTCGGAGCGAAGCGCGTTCAGGTCCGCGTCCGGAGATTGGCCGGCGGGCAGCGTCAGGTCGGCGATCTCCTCCTCGCGCGCCGCCTGGCTCTCGAAGGTCAGCGGCGTACCGATCTTCTTGCCCAGGTCGGCCAGGACGTCGTCGCCCTCGCCGGGCTTTAACTGGACTTCGATCTCGCTGGGATCGGCCCAGGCCTGTCCGTTGACTTCCGGCCAATCCAGCGGCTTCGTCGCGCTGCTCGCCGCGCTGCCAGCCGACCGCCATGCCATTCCGATCGGAATGGCCGAGACGGCGAGCAGGACTACCGCCAGCCAGCGCCAGGCTTTCGAACCGGATTTCTGGTACATCGCTTCCCTCATTTCTTTATCGCGGCTCCGCACCGTCTATCGGCTCTTCGGCGTCAGAAGGCTGCAATAACTTTGTGTTGCCCTCTCGTGAAGCGCGTGCGGGCTTTAATAGTTCTTCCACAGGCGGGCCGGATGCGCGCAAGAGCGCCCCCGATTGCTTCGCATACACTTCCACGTCATGCTCCACAATACGCCCGCCCGGCCCGGAACCCGCCACCTTACGGATGTCGATTCCCAGGTCACGGGCTATCTTGCGAGCTAGCGGCGAAGCGCCAAAGCTTTGATGGAGATACATAGCTTCCTTCGGAGACTATTTTTTCTGCGGCAGCCAGTCCCGATGCTTGCTGAGAATATATTCGTAGCGGTCACGCATCTTGCCGCTGCGCTCGTCGAAGAGGGGAGTGCCGCCCGCGTACATGGTTCCTTTAGGGTCCCCGTACTCGTTCAGGCCGTTCTTCTTGATCATCTGATCGATCCACTTCTTCTGCTGATCGTCTAGCTCCATCCGAATCCTCCTGCCGATCTGCGAAAACAGGCCGTTTCTGCGCATAATACGCTCCCTCCCGTTGGGTAGTTCGATACGTCGGTATAGACGAGAACATCGGGAGAGGCGTTTCGGACTGTTATCCCCTCTTGCTGGATTGTATCCCAAAGCGCAAAGCTTGTCAACAGGATCGACCGGGCGGAAACGTCCGGACGGATTTTGAGGGGCGGAGGTAAAAATACAAACAAAATTCCCCCTCACCTTGAAAAGGAGAGGGGGAGGGGTGCCGAACCGTTCCGAAGGTTCAAGCACCGATGGCGATTGGAAAGGGGAGTGAGGTCTACCCCAGCTTGATGAGTTGTTTGGCCTCACGGTACTCGCTCTCCGGCTTGACAACCGTCGGCAGCCCGTCTATATAGAGGTCGGTGTTCTGGTCGTGCTTCTTCACCAGGTTATGGCCGTAGGCCCGGAAGAAGGCGGTCAGGTAGTTGCCCTCGAAGACCGGGCGGATGACGCGGTTCCAGCCATAGACCTTGCGCATCGCCGCAAACGTCTCGTACTGCAGCTCGTACGGGCTCATGTTCTTGGGCCAGTAGACCGTGTGGTGGGCGTCGTAGCGGCTCCAATCGTAGTCGAAGATGCGGCCCTGCTCGTGCAACTGCTGGAAGTAGCGCGTGCCGGGCAGTGGGGTCAGGATCATGAACTGCACGGTGCTGAGGTTGTTCTTGATGACGAAGTCGGCGGTCATGCGGATGGATTCCGCCGTATCGCCGTCCGCGCCGAAGACGAACATGCCGTGCGCCCGAATGCCGTACTCTTTGAGGATCTGGATTGCCTCGACGATCTGCTCCACGCTCTGCTTCTTGTTGTATTCGATCAGAGTCTTGGGATTGACCGACTCCAGGCCCAGATAGAGCATGATGCAGTTCGTGCGGCGCATCAGCTCCAGAAGCTCGCGGTCGCGCACGATCTCGGTGGCCCGCACCTGGGCCGTCCAGGCTTTGGGCACGACGTTGGCGCGGATCATGTTCTCCAGCAGCTCTTTGGTCCGCTTGTTGTAGGCGTTGAAATTGTCGTCGTAGAAGAAGACCGAAGAGGCTTTCTTGAGCTTGCCGCTGTCGCGCAGCCGCTTCATCTCGGTGATGACGCTGCGGGGATCGTCGGGATCGATGGAGCGGTAGCGCATCTTCTGGCTGAACATCTCGATGACTGAGCAGAAGGTGCAATCGAACGGGCAGCCGCGGGAGGTGACGATCGGGGCAATGTGGATTTTCTCATTGCCGACGATGCACTCCAGATCGGGGAACGGCAGATCGTCGATGTTCTGAACGGTCTTCTTGTAGTCGATGCGCTCGCTGAAATCGTTGCGCAGCGTCGTGCCCAGGATGGGATCGGGGACGTGGCCGTCCTCGTAGCTCTGGATCAGCGGCAGAAGGATGTTTTCCGCCTCGCCCTTGATAACGTGATCGCAGACCGGGAAGGGGATTTCCCACTGCCGGCAGAAGGTCTCGTTGAACGGCTCGTCCGGCATGAAGGTGACGTGGACGCCGCCGATAAGAACGATCGCCTTCGGGTTCTTCCGTTTGACCAGCGCGCCCAGCCGGTAGGCCGCCATGGCCGTCGACGTGGTCGTCGAGATGCCCACCAGGTCCGCGCTGCAGACGTCATCGGTATCGATGGGCGCCAGGTCTTCGCAGTAAACGGTGACGTCCTCGTAGCCGGCCCCTTTCAGGATCGCGGCCAACTGGGGCAGGCCCAGGCGCGGCAGCGCCACCCGGCTGTAGACATGGTAACCCGGTGCGCGCGGTTCGACGAGAACGATCTTATTGATTCGCTTCAACCCCTTCTCCTCTCAGGACAGGATGCGGCATGCTGCATGGCAACGCCACGCCTTCCAGCATGACGCGCAGACGATCTCCCGAAGCTCATATTCCGCTGTGCGGAGCAGCCTCCCGAAGCGCCTGCGCCGTCGTTTCGGCATGTGTGTCGTTGATGAACACGCCGGCTCCGGCTTCGGATCCGGCCAGATATTTCAGTTTGTCCGGTGTGCGATAAGGCGGGTAGAACTCGATGTGGAAGCGGTAGTAGTCATATTCGGCACTCGTGCCGTCACTGGGTCGTTGGTGCATGAGCATGATGTACGGCATGGAACGGTTCCACAGATTGTTATATTTTAGCATAACTACATTCAATATGAGAGCCAGGTTTCGCTGTTCGGTATCATTAAAGTCGGTGATGGCCGGTCGCAGAGCACGCGGCAGGATATGGACTTCGTAAGGATAGCGCGCAAAGAAAGGCACGAACGCCACAAAATCGTCGTTCAGCGCCACGATCCGCCGTCCATCCTCCATCTCCTGTGCCAGAACGTCACCGAGCAGGTCGCGGCCGGTCGTCTGGAAATGCCGGCGCGCGGCGTTGAGCTCTCGCGCCGGAATGGGCGGGATAAACGGATAGGCGTAGATCTGGCCGTGTGGGTGCGCCAGCGTCACGCCGATCTCTTTGCCTTTGTTCTCGAAAATGTACACGTAGCGCACGTAATCGTGCGCGCCCAGCTCTTCGAAGCGATCGGCCCAGACCAGGACCAGCTCTTCGACCTTCTCGACCGGCAGCGTGGCCAGCTCGGCATTATACTCCGGTGTATAGCAGACCACCTCGCAGATGCCCTGCGCGGGCAGCACGGGCGTGAGCGGCGTTCCCTTCACGTTCGGAAAAGGCGCCTCGCGCCGGAACGAAGGAAACTTGTTCTCGAAGACCACGATCTCGTAGGTAGGCGCGGGAATCTCGGTGGGAAAGCCGCCGGGATGAGTCGGAGCCAGGGGGTCGTAGTCCGGCGGGGGAAAAAAGGTCCGATCCTGCCGCTGGGTCGCCGTGACGACCCACTCTTCCAGTACGGGGTTCCAACGCAGCTCAGACACGCCGCTCGTCCTCGTTCGGTGGGAATGTAGGGGCGGGCGCAGACCCAGCCTCCATGCGGGGCGTTTTCGGCGCTTCCGTGTCGCCCTCTGAAGTCACAGACGCGGCGATGGCGTTGAAGGTTCCAGTTTGTTCCGGAGTAGCCGTTTCCGGAAAATGGTAGTAGATGAGGTAGCGTCCATCCTCCTTGAGGACTTTCTTTTTCTCCATACGCATCGAAAGTTTCCTTCCTGAGAAACGCCTACTCAGGGTTCTTCCATTTTGAATCGGGCGGCTAAAGCCGCAGCAACCAAGGCACGAAGTCGCCCTGCGGCGACCGGAACCGTCAGGCTTTTCTCCTGCCTCTTAGCTGAGAGGAGGCTGTAAGGATAGGAAAAGCCTTAACGTATTCGTCCCCAGAGGGAACTTGGGGCCCTGGTGGCCGCAGTTTTAACTGCCCGTAAACTGAGAGCTCAATGACCCTGACGCCTGATTAATGCTCTGTAGTACGTACGATTCCCCTCAGCCGTGCGAGGTTCCTGCTTCTTTATTCTTTTCCGCTGCTTTGGAGCGCAAGGCTATACACAAGCATAAAAACAGCCCCACACTTGTATAAAAGATCGTGGGGCTGTTTTTATGTTTCGTCGTGGGGCTTCGGTATGCCTACCGGCATCAGAGCGGGGGATTGCCTCCGCCACCGCCGTTCCCGTTGTCATTTCCCTGGCCGCCATGATGGCGCTGCTGGCTGTTGCCGCTCATTCTGCCGTGCATGGCAGATGAGGAACCCATCATGCCGTTATGCCGGCTATGGGAGCGGCGATGCGTGCGCCGTCCGGTCGGGGCGGCCATTGCTCCTGCCGGTCCTACCCGGCGTATGTGGCGTTGGTAGCGGCCGTGTACGAGCGGCGGCGCGCTGCGATACCGCCGTCTGCCGTGGCGCATGCGCATATGACCATGCTGGCGATGCGTCATCCCCATAGTATGCTGGGTCCCGTTCATATGCCTGCCGCCGGAAGATCCTCCACCGGCTCCCTGATCTCCGGTTCCTTGCGCGAAGACGGTGGGGCCGGCACACAGGCAGAGCAAAAGCCCGAGCCCGATGAGCAGTCTTCCCAACTTCATCGTTTTATTTCCTTCTCCTCTGGCGGTTCGCGACGGCGGCGTAATGCCGGCCTGCCACTTAGCCCAGTCCCCGTACCGCACGGCCTCGATGATGCCGATGTCGTCGCCCCATTCGCATACCACGGCGGTGCCGGCGGCCCATGTGCATGCCGCGATGACGGCGGGATGTTCGCCGCATTGTTCGCCGGGTTGTCGTGGTCGTTGTGGTGGTTTCGTCGCTGGATTGCGACGAGGATTGGCCTGATGCGCTTGAGCCGTTATTGCCTTGATTACCGCCGCCGTTCTGGGCAAACGCGAGGGGTCCGACGCATAAGGCGAACATGAGACCGATCGCTAACAGCAGTTTCTTCGCATTCATTCGTGTTTGTCTCCTTCATTGGTATGGACGAACCGCCGTTTTCGTTGTACGGCGAGATGCTCCCTGGGTCGTCTTGGGATTGTGGAGGTCGTGAAGATTCGGGTGTGTTCCTGGCGCTTCCTGCGGCAGGGGGACAAGACTCAGTTCCGTCACGCCAACAGGCGGACAGCACGAGCCGGCATCCTTGTAGGAAGGACGTTGCTGCCAGGCACTTGTTCCCAAATTTTAAATTGTTCGCAAAACGTTTGGTTATGGTAGAGGCCGCATGGAAGGGCTTTTCTGCCGGCGTGGAGAACTGGGGAGCGCGTGAACATGCGGAGGGGAGCAGCCGTGCAGATCGAGCGGATTTTTATCGTGGTGCTGGATGGCGTCGGCGCCGGCGCGCAGCCGGACGCCGATCGGTACGGCGATGCGGGCAGCAACACACTGGCGCATACGGCGGAGGCCGTCGGCGGGCTGCAATTGCCACACATGGGCCGCCTGGGCCTGGGAAATATCTTACCGATTCAAGGCGTGCCGCGAGACCCGGAGCCTCTGGGCAGCTATGGAAAGATGCGGGAAGCGTCGCCGGGCAAGGACACGGTCACCGGACACTGGGAGATGGCCGGCGTGGTGCTGGAGCGTCCTTTTCCGACCTATCCGCACGGCTTTCCGCCGGAGATCATCGCCGCATTCGAGAAGGCGATCGGCACGAAGACCCTGGGCAACGTTCCGGCCTCCGGCACGGTCATCATCCAGCAGTTAGGCGAGGAGCATCTGCGCACGGGCTACCCCATCGTCTACACGTCGGCGGACAGCGTGTTTCAGGTGGCCATGCACGAAGAGGTCATTCCCATCGCGCGCCAGGTTGAGATTTGCCGGATCGCCCGCAGCCTGCTGACCGAGCCGAACGCGGTCGATCGGGTCATCTGCCGCCCCTTTATCGGGACGCCGGGCCATTTTACGCGCACGGAGCGGCGCAAGGATTTTGCGCTGCCGCCGCCGCGTACCGTCCTCAATGAGCTGCAGGAATCGGGCCGGGCCGTGCATGCCATCGGCAAGATCTACGAGATTTTTAGCGGGCAGGGTATCTCCACCTGGGATCCCACCACCGACAACCCCGCCCATATCGCCGCCTTGCAGCGGGCCGCGCGGGAGAACCGCAGCGCGCTCATCTTCGCCAATCTGGAAGACTTTGACATGCTCTACGCCCATCGCAACGATCCCAGGGGTCTGGCCGATGCCCTGGAGGCCTGGGACGCCGCCCTGCCCTCCCTCTTAGAGGCGCTGCATCCGGGTGATCTGTTCGTGATCACCGCCGATCATGGCAACGACCCGACAACGCCCTCGACCGACCACTCCCGCGAATATCCCTTCCTGCTGGCCTACGGGCCGGGCCTGAAAGGAGGCGTGGACCTGGGCATCCGCGCCACCTTCGCCGATCTCGCCGCTACCCTCCGCGCCGCCTACGGCCTGCCTCCCGGCGCCCACGGCGTCAGCTTCCTCGGCGACCTCATCGCCTCATAGCCGGTAAAGCATGGTCCTCCTCGCTAATTGGCGGAAAGCTGTATGGCAATATCGCGGCCGGATACCTGATTTTATATTCCGGATGAGGCGGCAAGGTTCCCCAGGAACCTGGTTCTGATAAGGGTGTCTACCTGTACCTATCGAGCAGATCACGCGCTTTTTCGGCCTGTTCCTTGTCATCCAACTGCAATACCATCTGCCACACGGCGCGCGCTTCCTGTAGCATTCCTTTTGTCAGGAGGGCCATGCCCAGATTGGTATACGACCGGGTTATGTGGGGGTCGAGGGAGATAGCCTGGTAATATTCCCGGATAGCCTCCTCCAGACTCCCTGGAAGATGGTGCAAGGCAGCGCCCAGGCTATGATGCGCTTTTGCATTTTGCGGCTCCAGGCGGACAATTTCTCGGAAGGCTGTTGCCGACTGCTCGTAATCTTGCAGATTATAGTACAGGTTGCCGATCTCCCAATAGACGGCCACCCAATTGGGATAGCGGCGAAGCGCCTCTTGATAAAACGCCGCTGCTTGTTTATGATCGCCTTGCAGGTCTAAAATCTTTCCCAGGTAGGGATAGGCTTTGTCCGTTTCTGGCTGAAGGCGGAGCGCTTCGCGAAAACTCTCGGCCGAAGCATCGAGCTGGGCATTATTGTAGAGCGCGATACCTAGCCTGCAATGAATATCCGCGTCGTCTGGCTGTAATCGGGCGGCTTCCTGGTATTCCCCAATGGCGGCCTCCACGTCTCCCTGCTTATCCAGCAGAGTCGCCAGGTTGTAATGGGCCTCCCTATCGTCCGGATCCAATGCCACGGCTTGCCGATAGGCTTCTATAGCGTCGGGCGGATTTCCACGTTTCGAGAAAGCTAATCCCAGGTAATAGTAAGCAAGAGCGTGGTCTGGCTGAAGGGAGATCGCTTTCTTTGCAGCCGCAATCACCTCTTCTATTTTTCCAAGCACATACAAGACACCGGCCAGGCCGGCATAAGCATCTGTATAGTTGGAATCGATTCGAATCACTTCCTGAAAAGCGGCACGGGCGGCTTCCATCTCCTCGGTTCTATAGAGGGCCAGGCCCAACTCATACCAGGCGAAAGCGTCTTCCCGGTTTAACTGAATCGCCCGGTGACACTCCAGGATCGTGCCTTCCATATCTCCGCTATCGTAGAGCAGGCACGCCAGCTCCACACGAGCATCCGCATGGTCGGGGTCCAGTTGAAGCGCCTTTCGGCAAGCCTCCATGGCGGCCTCCGATCGTCCCTGCTCGCCCAGAGCCATAGCCTGTTCATAATAGATTTGAGCGGGTTTCATGGGCATCTATTCACCAGAGGAAAGGCCCTCTTATCCGAATCGGCAGTTGCGGTGGTAGCTTTTCTGGCATACGCTGTAACGAAGGACGCCTTTCCGACCGGTAGGACGGGTTGCCGAAGGCCCACAAGATGGAGACTTCAGTGCCCGGCAAAATTGACCGGATGCGGAAGCGGGCGGCCCTGCAGGCCGGCGACCAGGTTCTCGGCGGCGAGCACGGCCATCTTCGTGCGCGTAGCGACCGAGGCCGAGCCGATGTGCGGCAACAAGACGACGTTTTCTAAGTGTAGTAAAGGGTCGTCCGGTGGCAGCGGCTCGATCTCGTAGACGTCCAGGCCCGCGCCTGCGATCAGTCCGGCCTGCAGCGCCGTGACGAGCGCCGCCTGATCTACGACCGGGCCGCGGGCCGTGTTGATGAGGATCGCGGTCGGCTTCATGCGCGCGAGCTGGGCTGTGCCGATGAGATGCTTAGTCTCCGATGTCAATGGCGTATGGAGGCTGACGAAGTCGCTTTCTGAGAGCAGGGTGTCCAGATCGACCCGGCGAGCGTCGAAGTCGCGCTCGGCTGCCGGGTTCGGGCTGCCGGTGTACAGGATTGGCATCTCGAAGCCGCGCCCTCGCCGCGCCATCTCGTAGCCGATCCGCCCCATGCCCACGATGCCGAGCGTCGCGTGGTGGACCTCCTGGCCGGTGAGCAGCATAGGCGACCAGGTCTGCCACCGCCCGGAGCGGATGTAGGCGTCTGCCTCGACGATCCGGCGGGCAGTGGCGAGCAGCAGCGCAAAGGCCAGGTCGGCAGTCGTCTCGGTCAGGACGCCGGGCGTATTGCCGACGGGGATGCCGCGCGCCGTACAGGCGGCCACGTCGATATTGTCGTAACCGACCGCCATCTGGCTGACGACCCGCAGCCCTGGCGCCGCATCGAGCAGTTGCGCGTCGATCCGATCCGTCAGCAGGCAAAGCAGCCCGTCCACCGCGGCCACTTTCTCCAGAAGCGCCTCGCGCGGGGGCGGCAGCGCTTCCGGCCAGACTTCGACTTCCGCGATCTCCCGCACCTTCTGCAGCGCCTCTTCCGGCAGCGCCCGCGTGACGAACACCTTCATGCTGCTCTTTCTCCTTTTGCCTCTCTTTAGCGCCGTTCCGCCTTCAGGCGAAAGAGATAAGAGAGTCTCTTTCGACGGCGGAGGTTCGCCCCATGACGAAACGACAACAGAAGCTCACCGAAGACGACGTGCCGCGCATTTTGCAGACCCTGGCCTGCGAGGATGCGCCGACGCAGCGGCGTATGTTGCGGCTCCTCTGTCCCTGCCGCAATCGCGTTTACCATGAGGAGGTCTGGGTCGCCGTCTGCCGCGTCTACGAGAACGAGGCGAATCCGGAAGGGATGCGGGACCAGGCGAAGCACGCTATCGACACCCTGCGAGACCGCGCCCGTACCGATCCGAACGCTCAGGAGTTGCTGGATGCGCTGGCCCGGCGCGGCTTCTTTTTGTTTCCCCTCAAAGTCCCTCCTGCCTGCGAGCGCGAGGACAAGGTCACGTCGCGGGAAGTGCCGGATCTGCTCGAAATCCTGGCCTGCGACGATCTGGACGCCCAGAAGAACGCCCTGCGGCTTCTCTGTCCCTGCCGCAATCGCCGCTACGATAAAGAGGTCTGGCGAGCCATCTTCGAGGTTTATCAGACCACTCAGGGCGGTGGTGTGCGGGATCAGGCGCTGCACGCCATCGAGACCCTGCGCCAGCGCGCCCGCACCGATCCTCGCTCTCAGGAGTTACTGCGCTGGCTGGTCGCCCAGGACATCGCCATGCCGGGAATGGAGCAGGCGATTCCGATCTGGCGGCCTCTGGGGCGCATCGGCCCGCGCGGCCTGACTATTCCCCGCTGGCAGCACAGTCCCCGCTCCAAAGCCAACCGCCGCCGCTAACAAGGGGAAAGACTACTAGTAGCAGTAAGAAAGCTCGCCTCGGCTAAGGCTACTCGGTAGGGTCACGATCGTACATGGCTCCCGCGCGGGCTTCTCTCAAGAGGCGCTGGGTGTCGGAGTCATCCGAGAACGGGCGGCCTTTATTGAGTTCGGCAATCTCGGCAAGGGCAGCAAGCATTTTTTCATTGGGAGGATTCGTTCCGGCTGCCTGGATACCATTGTGCTCAACGGTGACTGTAACCTCTTCGCCTGGCTTTAAGCCAAGCTCCTGAGCCTCCTCCGGTAGTTCCAGCAAACGACTATCTTTGACTTTTGCAGTGTAATGTACAGTTGCCATCTTCGTCGCCTCCAACCCCTCTATTTATTATAACACGGCTTGCTTTTTAGAATAGGAAAACGCGACGCTCGCTTTAGGTAGGTAGGTAGGTAGATCCGGCAATCGCGGCTTGCCGCAGCAGGTGGTCGGCGAGGACCAGGGCGACCATTGCTTCCACGCCCGCGACTGCGCGGGGCAAGACGCAGGGATCGTGACGACCTTTGGCCCGAAACGTCACCTCCTCGCCGCTTGTAGAAACCGTCTGCTGCTCCCGCATGATCGTCGCCGTCGGCTTAAAGGCCACGCGCAGCAGAATATCCTCCCCGTTCGAGATGCCGCCCTGAATCCCGCCGGAGAAATTGGTCTGCGTGCGCACGCGGCCTTCCTGCATCCGAAACGGATCATTGTGAGTCGAGCCGCGCATGAGCACGCTGGCGAAGCCGGACCCCACCTCGAAGCCCCGCGCCGCCGGAAGCGACATGAGCGCCCGCGCGAAGTCGGCGGTGAGCTTGTCGAAGACCGGCTCGCCCAGGCCGGGCGGCACATTGCGGGCGACGACCTCCACGATCCCGCCCAGCGAGTCGCCGTCTTTGCGTGCTTGCTCGATGGCGGCGATCATCTGCTCGGCGGCTGCCGGGTCCGGGCAGCGGACGATGTTGGCATCCACCGTCTCCCGCGTTGCTGCAGCCGGATCGACCTCACCGCGAATATCGCTGACCTGGAGCACGTAGCCGACGATCTCGATGCCGCCCCGCTCCATCAGCAAACGCCTCGCTACCGCGCCTCCGGCCACCCGCCCGACCGCCTCCCGATAGGACGCGCGCCCCCCGCCGCGATAGTCCCGCACGCCGTACTTGGCCGCATAGGTATAGTCGGCGTGGCTGGGGCGGTAGAGGTCTTTAAGCTCCGTGTAGTCCTTCGAGCGGGCGTCTGCGTTGCGCACCATCAGGCTGATGGGCGTCCCGGCAGTCACGCCCTCGAAAAGGCCGGAGAGGATTTCGACCTCATCGCCCTCCTTGCGCTGCGTCGTGAGCCGGCTCTGTCCCGGCCGGCGCCGATCGAGGTCTTCCTGGATGTCGCGCTCGGTCAGCGGGATGCCGGGCGGGCAGCCGTCTACCACGCAGCCGACCGCGGGACCGTGCGACTCGCCCCAGGTCGTGAGCCGAAACAGAGTGCCGAAGGTGCTTCCTGCCATCGCTTTCTACTTCTGCCTTTCAGTCAGAACGAACGGAAATCGGCAGGAAAGTTCGCTATCGAGGCCACAGAATCCTAATAGAGTGCGGATCGCCTTTTTCGGGCGCGGCAAATAAATTTCGTGGAAAGTTTTGTATCTTTTCCCGGTGGGGGAATTATGTTATAATGGGGCTTCGACGGTCGGGGAGGAGAGGCGCTAAGAAATGAATCTGCTGGGCGGCGTGCTGGGCCGTTTCTCGCGTGATCTGGGAATCGACCTGGGCACGGCCAATACCCTGTTGCACGTGCAGGGCCGGGGGGTCCTGCTGCGCGAGCCGTCGGTGGTCGCCATCCATCGCGACACCGGCAGCGTGCTGGCAGTGGGGGAAGAGGCCAAGAGGATGCTCGGCCGCACGCCCGGCCATATCCTCGCCATCCGCCCGCTCAAAGACGGGGTTATCGCCGACTTCGATCAGACGGAGAAGATGATCCACTATTTCATCTCCCGGGTGCATCGGAATGCGACGTTGCTGCCACCCCGTGTGGTGATCGGAGTCCCTTCCGGGGTCACCGAAGTGGAGGAGCGCGCCGTTCGGGAGGCGACCAAAAGAGCGGGCGCCAGGGAGGCCTACCTGATCGAAGAGCCGATGGCCGCCGCTATCGGCGCCGGGCTGCCGGTCTTCGATCCCGTCGGCTCGATGATCGTGGACATCGGCGGCGGGACGGCAGAGGTGGCCGTGATCTCGCTGGGCCACATCGTCACCAGCCGCTCCGTGCGGGTGGCCGGGGATGAGATCGACGAGGCGGTCGCCAGTTACGTGCGCCGGACCTATAGCCTCACCATCGGCGACCGCACGGCCGAGATGGCCAAGATCCAGCTCGGCTCGGCCTGCGCGGTCGGGCCGGAGCGGTCGATGGAGGTGCGCGGGCGGGACCTCATCTCCGGCCTGCCGCGCAGCGCGACCCTCACCAGCAGCGAAATCCGCGAGGCGATCCAGGAGCCGCTCAATGCCATCGTCGAGGCCGTGAAGGTGACTCTGGAAGCCACGCCGCCGGAGCTGGCCGCCGACATCTACGAAAAAGGCATCGTCCTGGCAGGGGGCGGCGCGCTGCTGGAAGGACTGGATCGCTTACTGTCGTGCGAGACCTGCATGCCCGTGCGTCTCGCCCCGGACCCGCTTTCCTGTGTTGTCCTCGGCGCCGGCTACTTCCTCGAAGAGATCGACCGCTGTCCCACGCTGCGAACCCTCTTGAAAGGGTAAGGCCTCACCCCTTACCAGGCCGTGTCAGACGGGCCGTTCACGGCCCATCTAGGGGTGGCAAAGCCGCCACACGAAGCGAGCGGATGGGTTGCGTGGATACGCCATCTCGCTTGCGCCTGCCTTGCCAAGAACCGTCCTCACGGGCGGATTTTAACTGGTAGTATGAAAAGATCATTCCTCCGTCGATATGGGCCGGCGCTGCTCTGCTTGCTGCTCGGACTGCTGTTAGGGGCCTGGCACAATCGGACGACCGACCGTGGGCGTCCCGATCTTGTGGCCGGCGCGGCCCGCAGCGTGGTCGTCCCGCCTGCGGCCATTTTAGGTGGGGTGTCCCGCTGGGTCCACGCGCAGACGGGCTGGCTCTTTCATGGGCGCGCCCTGGCCGAAGAGAACCGGCGCCTCAAGGCGCAGGTGACGGCGCTGCAGGCCGAGAATGCGGCGCTGCAAGAGGCGCGCATTGAGAACGATCGCCTGCGGGACGACCTGGGCTTTCTCCGCTCCGTACCGTACCGGTTCCTGCCTGCCGAGGTAGTGGCGCTCCGCCCGGATCCCAAGTTCGATACCCTGCTCATCTCTCGCGGCAGCCGAGATGGCGTGCGGCCTGACAGCGTGGTCGTCACGCGCAACGGCCTGGTCGGGCGCGTTTTTGAGGTGACCCCTGGTGCCGCTTCGGTTCTCCTCCTGACCGACCCGAACTCCGGGGTCGGCGGGCGAGTCCAGCGCGCGGCCTCCCGCGCCGTCGGCGTCTGCAAAGGCGACGGCTCCCGCCAGCTCTCGATGGCCTACCTGTCCTCCGACGCCGATATCCGGGCCGGCGACCTCCTTCTCACCTCCGGACTGGGCGGCGTCTTTCCGCCCCGCTTGCCCATCGGCGTCGTCACCGCCGTCACTTTGGACGAAGGCAGCGGCCTCAAAACCGCGTGGGTGCGTCCCCGCGTGGATTTCGACCGGCTGGAAGAGGTGTATGTGCTGCCATGAATCCGGCGGCGCGGCGGATCGGCATTCTGGCCGCTGCCCTCCTGATGGCGGCGATCCTGCAGTGTGTCTATGCGGATGCCGTGCAGGTCTGGGGCGCCCGACCGGACCTGCTGACGACAACGGCGATCGTAGGGGCGCTGTTCTGTAATGCCAACGGCGGCGCGGCGCTCGGTTTCTTCGCCGGGCTGCTTCTGGGCAGTCTGGCCTCTCCACCGCATGGCGGCTTCGGCAGCTTGATCGTCAGCCGCACCCTGGTCGGCTTCGGCGTCGGCTGGCTGGAGGAGCGTCTCTTTCGCGACAGCGCGCGTCTGGCCGTCTCCCTGGTCGCGCTCGGGTCTCTCCTGGCCGATCTGCTGTTTTTCCTGTTTGCCCCACAGCCCAATATCCTCCACTGGGCAGGCGCTCTCCTCAAGACCGTCCTCTACAATACCTTCCTCGCTCTCCCACTCTACCTACTGCTGCGCCGCCTGCTGCGGCATTCCCAAAATGTCTTGCGGCCATGAAGAAAAGTGATTGTCGCCCTAAACTCCGGCCATTTTCTGAACCTGTTACGGCTGCTCGCCCGTAGAATAGACGGGCCTTACCCCTTCATGAAAGAAAGGGTGAGGCCAACCAGAGGAGGACAACCGCGTGTATTTAACACTGCTAAAACGAGCTGTGGTATGCGTTGGCATCGGGATGCTGGTCTGGTCCGTCGGGAGCGGAGCGGATACATCCGGAAAGAAGGCTGCGGCGATGGCCGCCCATGGAGCGTTTCACTGGAAGGATGTAAACGGGCATAGCTACGATCAGGCTCTCCTCGCGCGTCACAAAGCGACCGTCTTCTTCTTTGTCTCTTCGCAATGCCCGATCGCTAACCTGTATACGCCGCGCATCCTGGCAATCGCCCGCGACTACACGCCCCGCGGCGTGCAGTTCTTCCTGGTGGATTCAAATTCGGAGGATAGCCTAGCGACGGTACGCCGCTATGCGAAGGAGCGCGCCTTTCCCTTCCCGGCGATCAAAGATGAGGGCACGGCGCTCGCGGATACCCTGGCCGCCGATAAGACGCCGGAAGCGATCATCCTGGATTCCGCAGGCGCAGTCCGGTATCGCGGGCGCATCGACGATAACGCCGGTCCTGAAAAGAGCATCCATCACGATACCCGCGAGGCGCTGGACGCGCTGCTGGCCGGCCGGTCGGTCCCGCATCCCCGCACGCTCTCTTTCGGCTGCATCATCTTTCGCGATAAGCCCGCTCCGCGCGCGGCCTCTCCGGCAAGCGTCACGTATGCTCGCGACATCGCGCCCATTCTGAACGCCAACTGCGTGATGTGCCACCGCCAGGGCGAGACCGCGCCGTTCTCTCTGGAGACGTACCAGGAAGCGCGTACGTGGGCCGCGCAGATCAAAGACTACACGGCTCGCCGTCTCATGCCCCCCTGGAAGGCCGTGCCTGGTTACGGCGATTTCCGCGATGCGCATTTCCTGACGGCGAAGCAGATCGCTTCGCTGGCGCGCTGGGCGGATGCCGGCGCGCCGCTCGGCAATCCCAAAGACCTGCCCGCCCCGCCGCCGTTCCCCTCCCCGAACGGCTGGAAACTGGGCACGCCGGATCTGGTGTTATCGCCGTCACGGCCCTACCATCTGGCGGCGGACGGCAAAGACGTCTACCGCGAGTACGTGCTGCCGGTCTCGTACGACGAGGCGCGCTACCTGCGTGGGGTCGAGTTCAAGCCGGACAACCGCGCCGTCGTCCATCACATCATTCTCTTCTTCGACCCCAGCGGCGAGTCGGCCAAGCTGGACGGCCACGACTCTCAGCCGGGATATACGGTCCCCGGCGATTGGATCAGCCCGCCGGGATCGACCTGGGGCGGTCAGGTAATCTGGGTGGCGGGATGGGCGCCGGGCAACACGCCCTCCCTCCTGCCGGAAGGGACCGCCTTCGAGATTCCCGCGCACGCAAGTCTGGTCCTGCAGGTCCACTATCACAAGGATGGCAAGCCGGAGGAGGACCGCAGCCAGGTCGCGCTCTATTTTGCAGAGAAGGGCAAGGTAGATAAGGTGATGCACGTCGGGGCGGCTATCAACGCGACCTTCGATCTCAAGCCGGGGCTGGCGCATCAAGAGGTGCGCGCGTCCTTTACGCTTCCTAAAGGCGTCGACGTCCACGTATGGGCCGCCTTCCCGCACATGCACATGCTGGGCCGCCAGATGAAGCTCTGGGCGACGCTGCCGAACGGTACGGTCAAGCCTCTGATCTGGATTCAGGACTGGGACTTCAACTGGCAGGAGAGCTATCGCTACAAAACACCACTGGCGCTGCCGGGCGGCACGCGCGTGGAGCTACTCGCGATCTACGACAACTCTGAGCGCAACCCTCGCCAACCCTCGCACCCGCCGAAGGAAGTCCGCTGGGGCGAGCAGACGACGGATGAGATGTGCATCGGCTTCTTCCAGTTCACCGTGGACAAGCAGCATTTAGCGCAAAAATAATCCACATGCCGGGCCGATAAACGACCCGGCATCAAAAACGAGCGTCCTCACGGACGCATCCAAATTTCCCCTCTGCTTACGAAGGAGAGGGGGTCAGGGGGTGAGGTCTTCTGCCGGGTCGTTTATCGGCCTGGCTTGCTTAAAGCGGATTGACCGGAACGCCGTTGATCCGAACTTCAAAATGCACGTGCGGGCCGGTCGCCAGGCCGGTCGCGCCGACGCGGGCGATCACCTGGCCTTGATGGATCAGTTCTCCTTCCGAAACGAGCAGCGCCGAACAATGGCCGTAGAAGGTTGTCCGGCCATTGCCGTGATTGAGGACTACCAGGTTGCCATATCCGCTCGTGTACCCTGCAAACAAGACCCGGCCCGCTGCAGCTGCATGAATGGGAGTGCCGTAGGGCACTCCTATATCTACGCCCGTATGCATCCGGCGATAGTGTAGAATCGGATGGTAGCGGTAGCCAAAGCCGGAAGTGATCGGACCGTTGCAGGGAAGGCGGAAGCCCCCATGCCAGATGGGTGCCGGTTCGTCGTCGCCGCTTCTGCCTACCCCTCCGGCATGTCGAAAAGAGGGCATTCCGGCGCGCCGCTCTCGTTCTTGTCGATCCTGTAGCGCCGCCAGTGCCTGAACGCGACCGACCCACTCTTCCGATTCGTTGGCGTCTTCGTCGAACTCCTCCTGAGCGGCCTCGCGCTGGGCTTCCTCTTGATGGAGAATATCCTGCTTCTCGCGCAGGTCATCGGCCAACTGCTCCTTCTGCGCCTCATTCTGAACGGCGAGCGCTTGCGCTTCCTGCTTCTCCACCTCTATCGTCCGCTTATAGGCCTGGATCTGCGCTACATCTCGGCGCACGCCCTGGATCAGCTCGGTATCGCTATGAACGATCCGGCGCACGTAGTAGCCGCGCGAGAGCAGATCGCTCATCGAGCGGGACTGCAGCAGCACCTGCGCGTAGGTCGTCTGGCCGCGCTGATAGCTGTCCCGGATACGCAGGGCCAGCAGCTTGCGCCGCTGGGCCAGGCGGCGCTGTGTCTCGTCCAGGCGCTGCATCACCATCACGTGCTCGGTCGTCAGTTGGGACAGACGGGCGTTGATGCGGTTCAGGTTGTGCTTCGTGCGGTCGATCCGAGCCTGCACCGTCTGGATATTCTCTTTGGTGAAATGCTCCTGCGCTTTGACGGCTTTGATCCGCAGCTTCAACTGGTGCATGTGCGAATACAGCAGATGAAGCTTGTGTCGTGCCGCTGCCCTCCGGGCGCGAGTGGCGCGGATTTCCGCCCTGCTGGGAATGTGTTTGTGCCGGTGGGAGAGGTGTGAGTGGTGGCGATGCGGAGAAGCGGCCAGGCCGCCGAGCGCCAGACAGGCGCAAATTACAATGAGGATCAATTTGGCAGGAAACGTACGCAAGGCTCCTCCTTAGACCTGTTTGAGGAAGCGGCGCAGAGATAGGTGGCCGCCGACGAGGCCGATAGAGCCGCCAAGGACGACCAGGCTACCCAGGACCTCCCGCGGGCCGACCCGCGTAGGCACGTCCCCGACAAGCGGCGAGTGCAGCTCGGCGACAAACCGCGACACCTCGTGCCCGCACAGCAGCACGATCCCGGCAGCGATCCCGGCTCCGAGAACCCCGTAGATCACGCCCTCCAGCAGCAGGGGAAAGCGAATGAACCCGGACGTCGCGCCGACCAACTGCATGATCCGAATCTCCCGGCGGCGCGCGAAGACCGTCAGGCGGATGGTGTTGTGGACGATGAACAGCGTGGCGATGAACAGCCCGATGGCCGCGCTGCCGCCCAGGACGTTGATGACCCGCGCGAAGCCGAGCATCGTGCGCACTTCCTGGCTGGCGTCGTTGACCTGAGCCACTTCGGGGAACTGTTTCTTGTCCCGCAGCATGGAAGCCAGGCGGTCTACCTGAGAAGCGTCCGTTGCCTGGATCTCCAGCTTATCTGGCAGAGGATTCTCCGGCATCGCCTGCGTCAGATTCGGCTCGTCCGTCTGCAGGCGTCCCCAGGCCTCCTCTTTGGTCACCAGATGGATGCTGCCGGCGCCGGGAAGCTTACCTATCCGGTCCTGCACCGCCAGCGTCCGGTCGCGCGGGATGTCCGTGCCCAGGAACACGTCGATCTGGTTGAACTTGTGGGGTTGGCGCTCCGCGATCTCGTGGATGCGGTGCGCCGTCCATAGGGAAGCGCCCAGCACCGTAAGCGCGACCGTCACCGTTCCCAGCGCCGCCAGGGACATCAGCCCGTTCCGGCGGATGTTGCGGGAGCACTCCCCGATCAGGAAAAACAGGCTGTTCAGGCCCATACGACCGCCTCCTGGAAGATTTCCGCCTCCTGGCGGCGGTAAGCGCCCTGCGCGTCGTCCCGCACGATCCGCCCGCTCTCGAAGGCGACCACGCGCCGCTGCATGCGGTCCACGATCGCCGCGTCGTGGGTGGCGACCAGCACGGTGGTGCCGCGCACGTTAATGTGGTTCAGCAACTGTATGATGCCCAGGGAGGTGTCCGGATCGAGGTTGCCGGTCGGCTCGTCGGCCAGGAGCAGAGGGGGATCGTTGATAAGGGCGCGGGCGATGGCAACGCGCTGCTGCTCGCCGCCCGACAACTGGTGCGGAAAGGCGTCCGGGCGATGCGCCATGCCGACCATCTCCAGCGTTTGCGGAACCTGCCTGCGGACCACCTTGCGCCCGGCGCCGATCACCCGCAGGGCGAAAGCCACGTTCTCATAGACGGTCTTATCCGGCAGCAGGCCGAAATCCTGGAAGACAACGCCCAGCGTGCGCCGGTAGCGCGGAATGTCGCGCGGGCGCATCTGCCCCACGTTCTGACCGGCGACCAGGACGCGCCCCTGCGTAGGACGCATTTCCCGATACAGCAGCTTGAGCAGCGTGGATTTGCCCGCGCCGGTCGGCCCAACGAGGAAGAGAAACTCCCCTTTGTCTATTTTCAGGTTCACCCGCGAGAGAGCGGCGACTTCGTTGGAATAGGCGACGGTTACATCCTGGAGAGAGATCATAGACGGCTTCCGGGTGCGGAACATCATCCTGACCCGTCGCGAAGCCAGGGGTGAGAGGAGAGAGCAATGGCTTGCTCGATAGGTTTTCCTATTTAATCACTTTTCCCGCCCGCCTGTCAAGCTTTTTTGGATTAGTTTTTAGGCATTGGCAGGGGATGGTGGCTGGTGACGCCGTGGGGAAGCTTGTAGATCGTCAGGCGGCTGGGGCCGGTACCGTGCTCGTTGCTCTGCCAGAGGACCGGCCACGTCCGGATGACCTTTGCAATGCGTGGGTCGATGCTGGGCGTGTCGAGAAAGGTGTTGCCCACGGCCACGTAGCGGTAGGCGCCGGAGCAGATATCGTGAAGGAAAGGATCACGCGCGCCGCTGTCGGGCAGCGCCTCGATCTGCCAGGGCCGCGCCGGAACGCGGGCGACGTGCAGCAGATACCAGCGCGCGGGGATGCCGTAGGCCGGAGCCAGCATCTGGTCTACCGGCTGCCACTGAGTCGCCAGGAAGCGCGCCGCCAGAGGCCAGCGGGGTCGTTGAGAGCGCGGGTCCATGCCGGACAGCGATTGGGCAGGATGCCAGAGCAAGACCGTCAGGCAGACCGCAGCGGCGACCGCCGCGCCGTAGACGGGCTGCCAGCGGGCGACGGGCAGCACGAACAGGCCGGCCACCAGCGATAGCAGCGGAAGGGCATGCACCAGGTATTCCGGCCCGATGATGTGCGCGGCGTGCGCGGTGAGGAGGATGATGGCCGTGAAGACCAGCAGGACGGCCATGCCGGCGGTCAACTGCCGGCGGGCCAACAGGACCAGGACCGCGAGAACGCCGAGGCTGTAGCAGACGAAGAACGGCCGGTAGTCGTGCTCGTACCAGTAGAGATAGGCCCACTTGGGCGCGTGCAGATAAAGGCGACCGCGCACGTTGGCCGGCCAGGGATCGTGCGACATGGCCATGTAGTGGCGCAGCATCTTCATCGCATCGCCGTGCAGACCCGCCGGCCAGAGCGCCCATACGATCGCCAGAAAGACGAGCGCGCCGCAGCCGAGCGCGATCAAAATCCGCTTGCGGCGGTCCGCTTCCTGAATCGCCGGCCAGAAAAGGAAGGGAGTGACGTAGGCCGATGCCAGCAGCGTGGGGAAAAAGACTTCCGACGTCACGAACATGCCGCCGAGCGCCGCGCAGCCACCGACCAGCCAGCCCTCCCGCCGCGTCTCGACGTATTTTAAGAGCGTCCAGACCAGCAGCATCAGCCAGAAGATAAGAAACGACCAGGGAAGCGCATGGGAGGAGGCGCGCAGGTGCGCCGGCGCGACAAGCAGCAACACGGCCGCCGCAACCGCAGGTGAACGCCGCCCGCCGCACAGAGCCAGGCCGCATAGGTAGACCAACGGGACCGTCAGGGCGCCGATCAGAACAGCGGGAACGCGCAGCGCGCGGTCTTCCGGGCTGAAATGCAGCGCCAGGGCGACCATATAGGCGATGCAGGGAGGATGGTAGTGTCGCTGGGCGATCAGCTTATCGGGATCTTTGGGGTAGTCGGAGATATCCCAGCGATTAGCCTGGAAGCCGCGCGCTGCCGCGAAGGCATAGTCTGCCTCGTCGAGCCAGAGGTCGCCACGTGTGATGGCGAAGCGTAGGGGCAGGGCGGCGGCAAACAGCGCTACGAAAAGCAGCACGTCCACCCACCAGGGCGCGCGCCGGACGGCGGGTGGGGCCGAAGCCCGCTCCCGCGCTTCCGCAGGAACGACCGCCCGGCCCTGCTCCTCCAGGGGGGCGCCCGCATCCGTTCGGGCGCCGGAAGAAATTTCACTCATAATGCTTAGTCGTTGGACGTTGGGAAAACCCATTCATAAGATTTGCTGCCTTACCCGGCTAGCATAGAGAGGCTAAAGAGGGCAGTTAAATTCCCAACACCCAATACCTAACACCCAACGCCTAAAATGTTCAGCCCTCGCCCGGTGGAGGCCGATGGATGCGACAATAGCCCATCCGTGCGGCCTTCCAGGACGGAACCTTGATGATCTCCTCGACCGGACACCATTTGGTGGCGCGCTTTCCCGAATCGACACAGATGATGACTTCTACCATCTTCTCTCCGGGCGGCGGCGCCGGGGCGCGGGCCGTATGGAAACGCGGTGGGCTGGCGGCCACGGGAGGCGGTGACGGAGAAGGCGGGCTGGTCCCCGTCGCCGGCACGGTGAGGGTCAGGGCCTGGGTACTGGGCGTTGGGCGTTGGGCGTTGGGCGTTGGGGTCGGAGGCGGCGTGGTGTCAGGCTGGGTGTCGTTGGCAGCGGTATCTACCGGCTGGGCCGGAGGAGTGGTCGTATCGGGATTGAGATCGGGCGCGGCATCCGTCTGATCCTGGGGATCATCCGGGAAGGTCTCCGCGTCGCGATGGCGGCGCTTGCGCTCCTGAAAGCGCGCGGTCTGGCCGTCCGTTTTAGGCGAGGAGGGTTTATAGGCGATGGGCGGCGGCTCCGGTCCGAACTTGCGCTGCTCCGGCACGGCCCCCAGCATGAAGTCCCTCCAGACGGGCGCGCACAGTACCCCGCCGGTAGCGCCCGGCATCGTCACATATTTGAGTGGGCCATTCTTCTTCGGGCGATGGACGCTCGCCATCCAGACTACCGTCGTCAATTCCGGCGTATACCCGTCGAACCAGCAGTCGCGGTTATCGCTCGTCGTTCCGGTCTTGCCGTGCGCATTCTCCACGTCGTGCGCCCGGTATCCCGTGCCGTACTGCACGACCGCCTGGAACGCCTTATCCATCTGCGCGACCGTGTCCGGCTTGAGGATGCCGGCCTGGATCTGAGGCTCGTGCTCTTCGAGAAGGTTGCTGTCCTGATCTGTAACGCGAATGAGCGCCATGGGGATACAGCGGCTGCCGTTCATGGGGAAGATCGAGTAGACCGAGCACATGTCCAGCGGGCGGACCGCCGAGGCGCCCAGCGCCGTCGGCAGGTAGGGCGCTAGCGGCGTGGTGACGCCCATCTTGTGCGCGTAATCGATCACGGTATGGATGCCCACTTTGGCCGCCACCTGCACGGCGATGGTATTGATCGATTGGGCAATGGCATCGAGACAGGACATGCGGCTGTAGGTGTAGTCGCCTTCGTAGTTCTTGACCACCCGCCCTTCCGGATCGTGCGGATAGGGAATGGGAACGTCCCGGTAGGTGGAGTATAGGTCGGCGGCGCCAGTATCGAAGGCGGCGGAGTAGTCGAACACCTTGAAAGAGGAGCCTGGCTGGCGCCGGCCCTGCGTGACGGCGTTATACTGGTCCGCGCGAAAGTCGCGTCCGCCCACCATGGCGCGAATGTAGCCGGTATGGTTGTCGATGCAGACGAGCGCGCCCTGGTTGGCTCCGAAGTGGGAGGCGGCTTCGATCCCATTCTTGAGGGCCCGCTCGGCCATCTGCTGCATCTTCCAGTTGAGCGTCGTCTCGATGCGGAGGCCGCCCCGATAGACGAAGTCGGAGCCGTAGCGCTGCATCAGATTCTTGAGGACGTAGGTGGTGAAGTAGGGCGCCTTGAAGTCGAAGTTATTATGGATATGGCGGGCGATCAGGCGAGGCCGCTCGGCTTTGGCGTGTTTGTACTGGGCGTCGGTGATATAGCCGTAATCATGCATGCGGTCCAGCACCTCATCGCGGCGCTTGAGGGAAGACCGGCGGTGGTCGTAGGGCATATAGGCCGACGGACGCTGCGGGATGCCGGCCAGCAGCGCGGCCTCGGCGACGTCGAGCTTATTGGCCGGCTTGCCAAAATAGGTCTCGGCAGCCGCCTGGATGCCGTAGGCGCCGGCGCCGTAGTAGATGTTATTGAGATAGAGCTGTAGGATTTCCGGCTTGGTGTAGAGCTGATCGACGCGGATGGCGGTGAGGATTTCGCGCACCTTGCGCGTATAGAGCTTCCTTTTGGTGAGGCCGAACTGCGGCAGGTTGCGGATGAGCTCCTGGGTGATGGTGCTGCCGCCCTGGCCGGTGTTTTTCTTCTGAACATCCGCCCAGGCAGCGCGCAGGATGCCCATCGCGTCGACGCCGCCGTGCTCGTAGAAGCGGTGGTCCTCGATGGCGATCGTGGCGTTGATGACGTTCTTATTGACCTCTTTGAGCGTCACCGGCTGCCGGTTCTCGACTTCGAGCTGGCCCAGCAGCACCCCATCCTGCGACCAGATGGTGGTGGGAACGGGCGTGCGGATGTCCGTGGCGATAGCTTCGATGCCGGGCAGGTCCTGTTTGGTGAACCGGTAGAAGACCACGACGGTCACGACCAGGGCGATAGCGACCACCATTTCGACCAGCAGGAAGGCCAGGGCGAAAAGCGTCTTAATCCACTTCTTGACCGTGGAGCGCCGTGAGCGCGGCGCAGCGTATCGAGCCGCCCGAGGAGCGGCTAAGGCGCGTTTGGTCATGCCGTCATTATATGCAGTGAAACTGCGCGCTGTCAAGGGGACGGGGTTTAAAGAAGCAGGTTCGACATCCGCCTTGACAGCAGGCGGCAGGATGCGGTATATTGTTGCGGCTGCGCCCGGCGTTCCGCACGGAGGCCCGCAGCCTTTTTCATGGCCGACCTTTTGGAGGGCGCAGGCCCTTCTGCCATATATTCCCACCTGCATTCCCCGCAGGGAAAGGAGACGAGATATGTCCCGAGTTTGCCAGGTGTCGGGGAAGGGCCCGCTCAAGGGCAACCGTATCCGCCACCCGCATAGCGGCGCGTGGAACCTGCGCGCTCCCAAAAAGAAGCATTTCTTCCTGCCGAACTTGCAGACGGTCACGGTCAACACGCCCGAAGGCAAGGTGCGCCTGAAGGTGGCCACCAGCGTCATGACCAGCGAGAAGTTCCAGGACTATCTCACCGGAGCCAGGCCTCTGCCCAAAGAGCTTACGAAGAAGTCGCGTCAGCATCTAAAAAAGAAGTGAGAAACCTCACTCCCGGACCCCCTCTCCTTGCGTAAGGAGAGGGGGAATTCTTTTGTAGGGGCGCTGCTTGCTGCGTCCTGGCGCCCCTACACAACACCCTTTGCTTGTGAATTGTGAACCCATTCCTATGAGCCATATAGACAATATAGACAATCCGTTGAACAGCCCGGTAGCGAATGAGCCGCAGGCCGTCGTCGCCGGACCGCCTTCCGTCCCTATGTTCGATCTGCCGTCTCCTTCTACGCCGCCTCCGGCTCCGGCCATGCCGGCTGCGTCCGCGCCGGCTGCACCCAGCTCGCCAGCTTCTGCCGCGCCCAAACGCAAGGGGCTGCTCGGCGCCCTCGGCGCCCTGGGAGCGATGCTTGCCAAGTTCTGGGGCGTCGTCCTCGGCGTGCTCTTTAAGCTCAAGGCGCTGCTGGTCGCCCTCAAGTTCCTGACCTTCGGCAAGCTGCTCCTTACGGTCGGGACCATGTTTCTCTCCATGCTGGCCTACTCCTTCGCGTTCGGATGGGCGTTCGCCGTGGGGCTCGTACTGCTGATCTTCATCCACGAATCCGGCCATGCTCTGGCGGCCCGGCGGTTGGGCCATCCGGTCGGGATCATGGTCTTTGTGCCCTTCATGGGCGCCTTCGTCACCTCGCGTGGTGGCAGAAACGTGGTCGAGAGTGCCTTTGTCGGCATCATGGGGCCCGTGTTCGGAACGCTGGGTGGGCTGGCCTGCTGGGCGCTCTACTTCGTTACCGGGCATCCGGTCTGGCTGGCGCTGGCCTGGTTCTGCTTCCTCATGAACCTGCTCAACCTGACGCCCGCGCCGCCTCTGGATGGCGGCTGGCTCCTGCCGCTATTCTCGCCCAAGCTGCTGCTGCCGTGCGTCGGCCTGCTGCTTTTCACCTTCTGGCAGAACCCGATGGTCTGGGCCCTGGCTATTATGAGCCTGCCCCGACTCCTCCACGCCTGGAAATACAGTGGGCAGAGCGCCTATTATAAGGTCACAGCGCGCGAGCGGTGGGAGTATGGCCTGGCATGGGGCGGCCTGGCCGCGTTCCTGGCGCTGGCCAGCATGGTGGCCCACTATCAACTGCTGGCGCACATAGGCCGGTAGACGGATGGAAAAGAACGGTCCCATTCTCGATGCGGCCTTTCTCAAGAAGCTGGAGCGCCTGTCCCTGGCGGTCAAGCGGCCCTTTGCCGGCCAGATGAAGGGCGAGAAGCGCTCGATAAAGCGTGGCACGAGCATCGAGTTCGCCGATTATCGTGAGTACGCGCTTGGGGACGACCTGCGCTATGTAGACTGGAACACCGCCGCGCGCCTGGAAAAGATGTTCCTGAAGCTGTTCGTCGAGGAGGAAGACCTCTACCTGGCGCTGCTGCTCGACACCAGCAAGAGCATGGATTTCGGCGTGCCCAAAAAGCTGCACTACGCGGTCCGGCTGGCCGCCGCGCTGGGATATATCGGCCTTTCCAACTACGACCGGGTGAGCGTGCAGCCGTATGCGGCCACGCTGGGCGCGCCCCTGCCGACTCAGCGCGGCAAAGGCGGCATCCTGCCGTTTTTCTCCTACCTGGAGCGGGTCGAGGCGGGCGGCGCCACCGGTTTTGCCGCCGCTCTGCGCCGCTTTGCCGCCACGGTGCGCTATAAAGGCGTGGCGGTCGTCCTCTCCGACTTTTTCGATCCCGGCTGGCAGGAGGGACTGAAAGCCTTGCTGGCGCGCGGCTACCAGGTGGCGGCCCTCCACATCCTCTCCGAAGACGAGATCTCTCCGACCCTGCGCGGCGATCTGCGCATCATCGACAGCGAGACCGCCGAGACCAAAGAGATGAGCGTCAATCCTCAACTGCTGGCGCGCTACGAGCAGACCTTTGCGGCCTTCTGCGCGGAGCTGGAAGCCTTCTGTCACCGCTACGGCATCGACTATCTGCGCGCCGCTACCACCCTTCCCTTCGAAGATCTGATCCTTAAATATATGCGTAAAGGTGGCCTCGTGAAGTAAAAGAAGTAAAAAAGGAGCAGGTAAAAAAGGCGGGAAGGCTCGCATTTCGTGAAAATTTGAAGAAATCTGGGGCAAGTCCTTGACAGCCGGGGGGAAATACGTATATAATTTATCATCTGGTGTTGTGTCCAGAGGAAAGATTGGTTGGCACATTCTCTTCTGGTCCGGAAAGGAGGCATTTCCCATCCCGAAATTCTCTTTTTCCAGGTTCCCTGCCTCCGCGTATGCGGAAAGGGTACTCTGTCATCCACCAGGATCACGTAGGTGATCACCGAATTTCTCACGATACTCTGAAGGAGAATCAACCCATGTTTCGTCATCATTCACCAACGCGCCGCCGATCGGCGTTCACCCTCATCGAGCTGCTCGTCGTCATCGCTATTATCGCCATTCTCGCCGCGATCCTCTTCCCGGTCTTCGCACAGGCCCGCGAGCAGGCCCGCAAAACGACCTGCCTCTCCAACACCAAGCAGGTCGGTCTGGCCGTCCTGATGTACGTTCAGGACTACGACGAACAGTACCCGCTGCTGTTCGTGCCGGTCGCTCCTGTCTGTATTCCTCAGAACTACTCCGACTTCGTCTGCACGACGGCGGCCTGGCAGAACCTGGTCCAGCCCTATGTCAAGAGCTACGCCCTCGGTATCTGCCCGGATAGTGGCCTGGAGATCTCCGATCCTTCGCAGTCGCTCGATCCGTTCATGAACTACGGCATGCCGCCCCTCTCCGGAATCGCCGGTGTTTCCGCCTGGCAGGATAACTACTATACCTTCGGGCCGTTCGGAGGCAGCGGCCAGGCGAACTGGCAGGGCATCGGAGGCGAAGGCAATGACAGTGGCTGGTTCGCCAGTGACACTACTCCTTACACAGCAGCACCGGGAGCGACCAGCACCCCGAGCCTGACGCTGGCTGGTGTCTCTTCCCCGGCTCAGATGACTATGGTGACCGACGCCGCCGATGCGGCCTGGTGGATCGCGTTCTTCTTCCCGTCTACCGGCACGAACAGCACCTTCTGGTGGGGCGGCGGCTTCACTGGCGGCTATCCGGACTACCCGATCAACGGCAGCATCTACCGCCGCTTCGGCCCCATCGGCCGCCACAGCCAGGCGAACAAGACCGAGTTTAGTAAGCTGCGCTTGAGCGGGGGCCAGATCAACATCGTCTTCGCGGATGGCCATGCCAAGGGGATGCCGATTGGCTCGTACTTCAAGGTCAACAACGGCTACTATCAGTACCTGAACCCGAACCAGTAGAACCGAGTAGAACCGTGAAACAGCTAAGAGGTTGGATAGGCTTGCTCGTATGCGCGGCTTTGCTCCTGGGGAGCCTTGGCTGTGGATCAAAATCGAACGCAGCTATTGGCGGCCAGGGTAAGACAAAGCTACGGCCAACCGGCGGCAAAGGCGCTTCGACAGCGCATTCTGAGTAACAGCCTATCCTCAGGCTCAAGCGAGCCTGGAAACTGAAAAGCTTCGCGGCGCGAGAAGGATGAAAATCCTTGCAGCGTCGCGAAGCTTTTTTTACCGATGGAATGGATTCGCGATGGAATTCTAACGAAGCAGATGCAGGGCGGTGTCCGTCTCGCGGACGGTGTACCAATGATCGGCGGCGACGGCGGGGAAGGCGCTGCGCTTGCCGTCGGGCCAGCGAATGTGGATCTCGTCGGCTTGCTGGCTGTCGCCGAGGCCGAAGTGCAGGTCCGGCGCGTCCGTAGAGAGATAACTGCCTGCCGCGCGAACTTCGCGGATTTGCGACAGTTTCCCCGCCTTCAGGGTCACGCGGGCGCCCAGCGCGTCCGACTTGCCGTTGGGGCCGAAGCAGCGCAGAGAAAGGAAATGACGGCGCGGCCCCTCGTTGTGCAGGAGCAGAGGCGCGCCTTCCGCATTGACGACCAGCAGGTCCAGCCTGCCGTCCCCATCATAATCGCCGACCGCGACGCCGCGCCCCACGATCTTTTGCGTGAAGTCCGGGCCGGCCTGCGCGGAGATATCCGTAAATCGCCCTCTGCCATCGTTATGGAACAGCAGGCCGGACTCGTAGTAGGTGGTCGTCGCATCCGTGCGCTCTACAAGAGGCCAGACATGGCCGTTGAACAGCGTAATATCGAGCAGGCCATCGTTGTCTAGGTCCACAAAGTTCGATCCGAAGGTGAGCACTTTGAAGGAGGACCCATAGATGCCTGACGAGGCCGTGTTGTCTGCAAAAATATGTTTCCCCTGGTTGTGAAAGAGGCACTTTGGATGCCCGGAGAAGTTGGCGACCAGCAGATCGAATTTGCCGTCGTTATCGTAGTCGCCCCAGTCTATTCCCATGCCCGCCGTGGTCTTTCCATCGCTGGCATAGGCTGTGCCGGACTCGATGCCGACGTTCTTGAATCGCCCGTGGCCCAGATTGATAAAGAGGTCCTGCGGCTTGTCGTCGTTGGCAATGAAGAGGCCGGGTTTGCCGCTGTTGTCGAAATCGCAGAACATGCAGCCCAGTCCGTTGCCGTGCGTATCTGCCAGCCCGGCTTCCTGGGTAATGTCGCGAAACTTGCCGTTGCCCTCATTGTGATAGAGCGAGCCGTGCTCGCTTGCGTAGGAACCGGGTCCACATGCCTGTAAGACGGTCGAGCCATCCAGTCCGCGGGTGGAGCAGAACTGCTGGGTCGAGGCGTTGAAGATCACATACCGGCAGACATACAGATCGGGCTTGCCATCGCCATCTAAGTCCGCCCAGGCGGCGCTGGTGGTCCAATCGTCGGGACCGCGCGCCTCCAGTCCCGAGCCAGCGGTGACATCCCGGAAAGTGCCATTGCCTTCGTTATGGTAGAGAATGCTCCTTCCATAGCCGCTAACGAAGAGGTCGGGCTTGCCATCTGCATCATAGTCACACACCGAGCAGCCCATCAGGTAAGGTTTTCGGGGAGCGTTGGGAAA